>Ga0315538_1000147_pt1 | contig 45844 bp, 36 predicted proteins | sample SalMarSW160230MG_2_FD_203834 | JGI IMG/M metagenome (GOLD analysis project Ga0315538, IMG submission 203834) | Salt marsh sediment microbial communities from the Plum Island Ecosystem LTER, Massachusetts, United States - Salt Marsh Sediment SW1601-230 ...
GCTCCTTTTATGTCGACGCCTATATAGTTATTTTGAGGAAATCTGGTTGCAAGGCCTACTGTATATTCACCCTTTCCGCATCCCAGCTCCAGGATAACCGGATTTGAATTGAGGAAAATTTCCGTTTGCCATTTTCCTTTCAACGGGTGGTCTTTCCATGACAACTCTCCTGTTGCAGGCTCTATTACGTTGTTGAATGTAGCCATCTCTGCCCATTTGGCCAGTTTGTTTTTTCCCACAGCTTAAGATTTACCTTTTGCTTCTTTCAATTCTTAATACGAAATCATATATACCCGGAAGATCCCCGATACGCATTCCATGCTGTATTTTAAAAAGGTATGTGCCTCTGTGCGGAAAAAAGACGTCTGTCCTGTAGGGAAGGTTAAGCTCATGAATATCACCGAATCCTTTACCGTACCAGTTGCCTTTTTCATCGGCAAGATAATATTCAAGAGTATCTGTCATTCTATTACCATCAGGAGAAGAGACGGTTACAAACAGGAATAAGTTACGGAACGGATAGTCTGATCCGGTTCTTATGGTAAAAAAAACATTTGTAAGCAGAGTTGTATCATCTATCTGCATGCTGAAATCCGGCATATTGGAAAGCTCCCATATATTGTCTTCCATGACTACACTGTCAGTGAATATGACATCGCTGTTACATGATGAGAGAAGAAGCAGCAACAACAGGATTGAGGCTTTATTTGTTTCTCTTATCATTAAATTTCCTGTTCTTTCTTTTATTAGAGTATTTACGCTGGTTGTTTTTAGGCTTGCCGGTATCAAACCTTGTCAGGTTGTTTTCTTTAAGAAGATCTTCCGAAACAGGAGTTATCTCCCATGATGGTGTGCCGGGAAGCAATCTTTCGGGTTTGATGCCGTTTTTGTTCATAGTCTGTATTTCCATGACCCTCTGTACCGGTACCGGTATAAGATTAGCACTTGAATGCTGGTCTGTTGAATACCAGTAAATACCTTTATGAACCTCCATTTTCTGAAAATATGCTGTGCTGTTGATTGTTTCCAGGGGAATATCTTTCGGCGGAAAGTCTTTCTGTGCATCAACATAGCAGTCGACCTCAAAATTGAGGCAGCACTTTAATTTACCGCATTGCCCGGCAAGTTTCTGGGGATTCAGAGACAGTTCCTGGTATTTTGCGTGTGTGGTTGTTACTGAGGTAAAATTTGTGATATATGTTGCACAACAGAGTTCTCTTCCACATGATCCTATTCCGCCTATTCTTCCGGCCTCCTGGCGGGCACCGATTTGACGCATCTCTATTCTCACCTTAAATTCTTCGGCCAGCACCTTTATCAGTTGCCTGAAATCGACTCGTTCATCAGCTATGTAATAGAATATGGCTTTGGTTTTATCTCCCTGGTATTCAACATCCCCGATCTTCATGTCAAGTTTCAGTTCTTCGGCGATCTGCCTGGAGCGAAGCATTGTCGGTATCTCCAGCAATTTTGCTTCTTCCCATTTTTGTATATCGACATCTTTTGCTTTCCGATATACTTTTTTCATATCTTCAAGCGAGGGTATGGTTTTAAGCTCTTTAAGCTGTTCGAGAACAAGTCTGCCGATCATGGATATTCTTCCTATATCATGGCCGGGTGAAGCTTCAACAGCAACCAGATTCCCGATCTCGAACCTGAGGTTGTTGATATTCCTGTAGAATCCTTTACGGGTGTTTTTAAACCTGATCTCAACGATATCATTCTCACCGGGGCTTTCCGGGGTATCTTTCAGCCAGTTGAAAGAATCAAGTTTATTACAACCGGGTTTATATTTAATATCAGGCATCCGGATCTCTTCATCCTGCTGCCCTTGTAATTCTTCATTGTCTGTCATAAAGATTCAGCACTTCAAAATTAAACGCAAAAGTAATGAATAATTGCCACAATGTCAATTTCCGGTCCTTGTTTAACGGATCAACCTGGTGACCTTAAGTGCAAGGTCAAGGAAGATGATCTTTGCATTCCCGTTGGCTTCAATATGGGAGAAGGCAAGGTTAAACTCATCAGTCAGGGGGTAGATATTTTTCTGGTTAATAAAAGGGTGAAAATTACCTGAGAAGGAGGCCTCTTCTCCTGCCAGGTATACCAGGTTATTTTTTAGCTGATCAAGCGAGAGCATAAGATTTTCCCTCAGGAGCCTTAAAGAAAAGGAGAAAAAATTCTTCTGGGCTTCCCTGCCTGTTACAGCCATCTCCTCCGACCAGTTTATTAAGGAAATAATGTCGCGTTTCCATGCAAATCTCATCAGACTTTTAAAGCTGGCAAGTTTACCAAGGGATGAATCCTCATTTTCAAATAGTTCTACGGCCCTTATGATGTTTCCGTTTGCTACTCTGGCTATGTCGGCCGCCTTATCTTCTCCGGCACCTGAACGGGCTTTCAGAAATTCACTGATTTCATCTTCTGTGAACTTGGGGATCTTTACTATCTGGCATCTCGACAATATTGTTGGCTGAAGTTTATCAGGTTCATCAGAAACCAGAAGAAAAAGTGTTTTCTCGGGTGGCTCCTCGAGAAGCTTTAAAAGCTTATTGGCAGCAGCTTGATGCATCTTTTCGGGCAACCATATTATCATTATCTTGAAATCCGATTCAAAAGTTTTAAGATTGAGCTTTTTTATTATCTCACCTGCCTCTGATGCAAATATCAATCCCTGGGCATTCTCAACTTCAATTGAATTAAGCCAGCTGTTAAGGGTAAAATATGGAGATTTTGTTACAAATTCCCTCCATTGTTCAATAAATACATCACTGACAGGTTCCGTGTTTTTTTTGTCTTTAATGACAGGAAAGACGAAGTGAAGATCAGGGTGGATCATCTTTTCATATTTCACGCACGATTTGCATGTCCCGCACGAATCATCCGGCGTACGATTTTCACAGCTGACATATTTTGCATAAGCGAGGGCCAGGGCAAGAGCACCACAGCCTTCAGGACCGGAGAACAGCTGGGCATGGCTCACTCTCTCCTCACGCACCGATTTTATAAGCTTTTCTTTTGTCTCTTTATGTCCCGGTATCTGTGCAAAATTCATAATAGGGTTCTCTGTTATTCTCTGGTATAAAATGGAGATATGTTTAAAGAAGGTTATTAAGGAATAATATTACAATGCATTAAGGGCTGCATCATAATCAGGTTCCATGGTAATGTCCGGTACAAATTGTGTATAGGTGATTCTGCCCTCTTCATCTATCACCACAATGCTTCTCGCATAGAGGCCTGCAAGTGGTCCGTCAGTCATCTCCACACCATAATCCTTCCCGAAAGATGTATCGCGGAATCCGGAGAGGGTGATAACGTTTTGAATACCTTCAGTGGAGCAGAATCGGCCGTGTGCGAAGGGCAGATCTTTCGAGATTGCCAGGACCATTACATTTTTCCTGTCAGCTGCAAGTTTATTAAACTTACGCACCGAGTTTGCACAAACTGAGGTGTCCAGGCTAGGGAATATGTTGAGTATCAGCTTTATGCCTGCCAGGCTGGATAATGACATGGCGCCAAGATCCGATTTGACAAGACTGAAATCAGGGGCATTGCTTCCCTTTACAGGGAGGTCTCCCGAAGTGTTAACCGGATTTCCCTTTAATGTGATTTTTGCCATAACTTTTTTTTCAAAATTAGTTAATCTTTTTAAAAGACTGTTTCCTTATTATAACTTATGGAACTGCTCCTCCGTTAATTTAATCCATCGCCATAAATTAGTTCAGTATCCATTAATAATTATGTTTAAAATTAAGTAGGTTTGCAAATAGAAATAACTATCAAAAAAAATATGTAATATGAAAATGATTCAGGACTTCAATTTTAAAGACAAAAAAGCCATTGTAAGAGTCGATTTCAATGTGCCCCTTGACAAAGAAACCCTTGTCGTAGGCGATGATACCCGTATCAGGGGCGCTTTACCTACGATCAACAAAATTATAAATGATGGAGGAAGTGCTATCCTGATGTCTCATCTCGGAAGACCAAAAGGAAGAATGGAGAAATTTTCTCTTAAACCTGTACTTCAGGTCCTGGAAAGGCATCTGGATAAAAAAGTTCTCTTTGCAGATGATTGTCTGGGTGAATCAGCCGTTAAAATGTCGGCGGAACTAAAACCGGGAGAGGTGTTGCTGCTTGAAAATGTGAGGTTTTATCCTGAGGAAGAGGGGAAGCCTGTATTACCTGAAACAGCAACTGAAGAGGAAAAGAAAGCAGCAAAAGCAGAACTGAAAGTAAAACAAAAAGAATTTGCCAGGAAGCTTTCCGGTTATGCAGAGATTTATGTGAACGATGCTTTCGGAACAGCCCACAGAGCTCATGGAACCACAGCGGTAATTGCTGATTATTATCCTGAAGATAAACGTATGTTCGGCTTCCTTATTAACAGTGAACTGGCAGCCATGGACAGGGTACTTAATAATGCCCGGCATCCGTTTACAGCTATTATGGGGGGCGCAAAAGTTTCTGATAAAATAATGCTGATTGAAAACCTGCTTAACAGAGTTGACAACCTTATTATCGGGGGCGGCATGACTTATACTTTCGTTAAAGCACAGGGAGGCAGTATAGGTAAGTCGCTCTGTGAAGAGGATAAGCTTGACCTTGCTCTCAAGATTATCGAAAAAGCAAAGGGAAAGGGGGTAAACCTCTACCTGCCGGCCGATAGCCTTAATGCAGATAAATTTGAAAATGATGCGAATACAAATATTACTGAAGTTGATGCTGTACCCGACGGCTGGCTGGGACTCGATATTGCTGAGAAAACCATACAGCAGTTTTCCTCGGTAATCGAAAACTCAAAGACCATTCTCTGGAACGGACCAATGGGAGTTTTTGAGATGGAAAAATTTTCAAAGGGAACCACAGCAATAGCGAAAGCAATAGCTGCCGCAACCGCTAAAGGAGCATTCAGCCTTATCGGCGGAGGTGATTCTGTCGCAGCAATAAATAAAAACAACCTTTCTGATAAGGTAAGCTATGTTTCAACCGGAGGCGGTGCGATGCTGGAGTATATGGAAGGGAAAAAACTGCCGGGAATAGTGGCTATAAGAGGAGAATAATAGAAGGTGCAGCGGTGTAGCAGTACATCGGGTTAAAGGCAATAATAACAATTATGGGAAGAGGTAGAGTCACAATGCATTGTGACTCTACCTCTTTTCCTTTAAGGAAAAAGTTGCGAATTTAATTTAACTTTGCATTTAATATGAGAAATATATTATTGATATTGATGCCTTTGTTATTGATCCTTATCTCTTGTAAAAAACAGGAGGTAATTCCCACATCGGGAACTGTAACGATTGATAATACTACCGGATTCAGCCAGACATATTTTGTTTACGGATTCCTGTTCGCCAGGGCAGAAATAGTATCAACACTTGATAATACTCCTCCCGATATTACTATTGACAGTGATGGGACATATCTGTTCTTCCAGACCAATAATTTAAAAGATTCATTCTATAAATTCGGAGAGTATAATAGTGCTGATTCAGCTATAGAAGCATTTAATAACCTGACAATCGTCAGTGTTACTCAATGGGCCGGACTGGCATATCCGGTAGAGCCCGATCAGATCTGGATTTACCGGTCAGGAAGTGAGCATTATGCCAAGATAAGGATCATTTCCACGGTTTCAGAGGTTAGAGAAAACCGGGACTATGCCGAGTGTACCTTTGAATGGGCTTACCAGCCTGACGGATCATTAACTTTCCCGGGTAAATGAAACCTGAAATAACAAGCAGTATCTTTAATATAAAAGAGAAAGACGATTTCCTCAAAACAACCCTTGAAGTATTTAAATATCAGGCTGATAAAAATCCTGTTTACAATTTATATCTAAAGGAGCTGGGCAACAAGTATAATGCACCGGAACGTCTTGCAGATATACCTTTTTTGCCTGCAGGGTTTTTCAGAAATCATAAGATACTGACTGGTGACAGACCTGCTGAAATGATATTCCAGAGCAGCGGTACAACAGGAACAACAGCAAGCCATCACTATGTTGCTGATCTTTCCCTGTACGAAAAAAGCTTTTACTCTGCTTTCAGCCTTTTTTATGGAGATCCCGCCGACTATATAATTTATGCCTTACTTCCTTCGTACGCTGAAAGAAAAAATTCTTCACTTGTCTACATGGTCAGCCATCTTATTAAGGCAACGGGAAGTTCTTTAAGCAGGTTTTATAAGGATGATTACAAAAAATTGGTGGAAGATATAATAAGAGGAAGAGATCAGAGGAAGAAGTTGCTGATAATAGGTGTCAGCCATGCACTTCTGGATTTTGCCGAAACCTGCAATCCTGATCTGTCAGGTATTATTGTTATGGAGACAGGAGGAATGAAAGGCAGGAGAAAAGAGATAATAAGACCGGAGCTTCATTCCCTGCTGAAAGAAAAATTCAATCTGGAGGCAATCTACTCTGAATATGGGATGACAGAACTCTTAAGTCAGGCCTATTCTTCGGGGGAAGGGATCTTCCGATGTCCGCCATGGATGAAGATCCTCATCAGGGATCCACGGGATCCATTATCCATAATTACTGAACCGGGGAGGAGCGGAGGCATTAATATCATTGACCTGGCAAATATCAATTCATGTTCCTTAATAGCCACTGACGATCTCGGAAAACTTCATGAGGACGGCAGTTTCGAGGTCCTTGGCCGTATGGATAACAGCGATATAAGAGGCTGTAATCTCTTGATTGAATAAAAAATCATGTAAGTCGTGCAAGTCCAGGTTATCACATACTATAGCACTGACCTGCAAGACAACATTACAGGCCTAGTTTAGTTCTGATTGCCTGAGGTATTGCATCCTTATGTACCATGATAAAGAGAGTCTTAGCCCTGATATAGCTCTCTGACATGTTCAGATAACCTCCGAAGTCATTTCTGTCGGTTCCCCAGGAATTTTTGGTTTTATAGTATTTTGTACCGTTCTGGTCTTTTACAATTCCGGTAAGATGCATCAGGTGATCATCGGTGGTTGTGAAACTCTCGTACCCTGCCTGGCGGATCTCCTGGGTTACATTGATCTCCGGACCCGGTGAGGGGGGTAATTCCGGGGTTCCCGAGCCCTGATCCGGAGTTCTCTCAAACCTTGCCCTGTCTGTTGCAGGTTCCCTTTCTCCGGATGGTTGTAAAGGAAGAACAGCATATCCGTTTTTATGTGAGAACCCGCTCTCACTTACATCTCCGTCCCAGTTCACTGTATAACCATTATTGAATGAATAGTCCATTATCTCGACTAGTTCATCCAGAGGAACATTATAGAATCGTTCCATTGCCCAATTATCCGGCACCTCGAGAATACCCTGCGTATAAAAAGGAAAATGAGTAAAAGAGGTTACCTGGATATAATCATCAGGATTTATATTCAGGCTTGCGGCAAATGTAGCAGGAGTATAGGTAACACCCTTGTATATAAATGTATCGGGATACAATCCGAGGTATGTATCAAGTATGGCATTCACAATTTCTTCGTATTGCTTACTTTCATTTTTACGCTGTACCGGTATTTCAGCCACAGCATTAATGAATGCCTGAAGCTCGCTGTGGTTATGAGTTGTCGAGCCATAATTCAGTCCCGGATATACTTCGTCGGGGACGATCCCGTATTCTGAAAAAACCCTCATCCAGTCATGTGAAAGACTTCCCGGACCAAGATTTCCCTTACCTCTTCGCAGGTAATTGTCCTTCAGCCTGTCAATATAATTCTGTCGCACGATATACATTTCTGACAGGTCATACTCTTCCTTCCCCATCCTGAGCAATTCAGACTCGATGAATGATGTGGTTGCAAAACACCAACAGGTTCCTGTGGCAGACTGGTTCTTAACTGAAGTGGCATTCAGGTCAACGACAGATGTGAATTTATAACCTTCCCCGGCTTTTGATTTTTGAACGGCTGCATCTTTCTTTTGAGCACTTAACGGCAGCATTGCACAAGCAATAATTGCAGCAATAAACAAACGCATTTTCATTGAATTAAGATTAAAGTGATATTTAGTAATTAAAAATCCGTATTAGTTAATTTATATTATTTCAATGTAGGGTAAAATGCATCTTCTATGTGATCGATTTCGTAGTCTTCTCCGTTTTTGATTACAAAAACCACATCGAAACGGCTCTCTTTATCAATGTTATTCCACCTGATATAATTATCTGCCGCATATATCATTGATCTCTGTTTTTCCCTGTTTATGGCAGTTTTCGGGTGTTCCATGTAATCATCGGAACGTGTTTTGACCTCGACAAAAACTATGAAATCTTTATTTTCCGCAATGATATCTATTTCAAGCTTACCCGATTTCCAGTTCCTTTTTAAGATTCTGTAACCTTTATTTTTAAGATACTCGGTGGCTTTGTCCTCACCGGCCCGGCCAAGACTTTTAGGATCTGTCATTTTATATCTCTATAAGTTTATTCCTTATTGCATAAAGTATAAGGCTTGCTGTATTCTTCGAATTGGTTTTTCCCAGGAGATTGGCCCTGTGTTTATCAACAGTCCTTTTGCTTATGAATAATGCTTCTGCAATTTCCTGGTTTGAGAATCCCTCACAAATCTTAAGCAGTATCTCTTTTTCTCTTTTCGACAGCACAGCTGATTTAGGCTCCTGTTCACGCAGCTTGATCTTTTGAATGACATGGTAAAGCAATTCCTGCGAAAAAAAACTACCACCCTTAATGACGGTTATTATAGCCTCCCTTACTTCAGAAATGTCCGAATCTTTAAGTAAAAAGCCCTTTGCTCCGGCATCGACCATTTTATAATAGTACTCATCCTCGCCATACATTGAAAGTGCGATAATATTTAAGGAAGGGCATATTTTCAGTCCTCTCCTTGTTGCCTCTATCCCGTCCATCTCCGGCATACTTATATCCATCAGAGCAATGTCAGCCGGGGTTGTCTTCAGCAGCCTGAGGAACTCTTCTCCGTTTGATGCTTCACCTGTAACTTCAAATTCAGTGAAGGAATTAAGGAGCAGCTTTAGTCCGTTCCTGAAAAGCTGATGATCATCTGCTATTATAATCCGTATTTTCTCCATTTACAAAGACTGGTTGTTATCAGATATCGTCTGTTACCCTGATCAGTGCGCTGGTCCCTTTTCCCTTCGTGCTTTCAATTACAAATAGACCCTCAACTGATTTTACTCGTGTCTCTATATTTGAAAGCCCCATTCCTTTAATATCTTCCTTCCCGATAGATGAAGAATCAAATCCGCGTCCGTTATCATAAAAATGCAAGGTAACAAATTTTTCATGTTTGTTAAGCTCTATCTCGATACGGGAAGCTCCTGAATGACGAATAGCATTATTAATTAGCTCACATGCAGCACGATATATAACAACCTCCTTGTCATTTTCAAGCCGCCTGTTTTCCATATTCGATTTAAAATCTATCTCAACAGTACCGGTCTGGTTTATTTTTGCCGTGAAGGCACTTATTGCACTTGTGAGTCCGAAGTTGGAAAGGACATGAGGACTCAGGTTGTCGGAAACTTCTTTTATAGTGTTTAATGCTTCATTTACAAGATGATTGGTATTATTCAGAATGTCAATCCCGGCCGGATCACTTATCCTGTCGCTGAGAGAGGATACTGACATCTTAACTGTCGAAAGAATAGGCCCGAGTCCGTCGTGAAGATCTTTGGCAAATCTTCTTCTCTCATTTTCTTCAGTATTTATTATCGCATTCAGAACCCTCCTTTCTGTACGGAGACGGTCAATCTCGGCCTTTTTAAGAGAGTAGAAGATCTCGCGGATGAGTACTACACCGAAAATGATCATAAATGACACCAGAACGCCGATCCATTCATCTATCATCTGCCATGTATATGAAGGTGTACCGCGGAAAAACTCAATTAATTGAATGATTTTGCGTATCGCCATAAAAACGAATGATAGTGAAAGAAGTATCCATGAAAGCCTGTATTTGGTTATCTTCATGAATCTCAGGGCTACGGAGGCTGCAATTATCTGCAGGATGATGGATATTATAAGAGCAACTAATCTTATCATGGGGCAATGATTAATAATCTGTAAAATTAGCAGTTATTTCATTTTAAATGGAATATGGTGTTCACAATATACAACGGTTTTAGGGCATTAGGGCATAAGGCTTTGGGGTTTGATGTCTTTATGCCGTAAAGCCGTAGCACCCTAAGGCCTTTTTTTTTACCTTTGACAATCTCAAAACACAACATGAATATAATATATAATATTGGCATAGTGTTATTTACGGGATTAGCCTGTTTAATTTCACCATTTAATGAAAAGATCCGTCTCTGGGTAACAGGACAAAAAAACTGGTTTGAAGAGTTGAGTAAAAAGATCCGGCCAGAAGAGAAATATATATGGATCCATTGTGCCTCGCTTGGTGAATTTGAACAGGGACGGCCGGTAATTGAGGCACTGAAAAAAGAAAAACAGCACATTAAAATTATTTTGACCTTCTTCTCGCCATCAGGATATGAGGTGCGGAAAAATTACCGGATGGCAGATATTATTTGTTATTTGCCCCCTGACACTAAACGAAATGCAGAAAAATTTATCACACTGGTTAATCCATCTGCTGTAATATTTGTTAAATATGAATTCTGGAATAATTATATAACAAGACTCTCGACGAATAATATAACGCTTTATCTGATTTCAGGTATCTTCAGAAAGGAACAGCATTTTTTTAAATGGTATGGTTCTTTTTTCCGCAGAATGCTGAAAAGGTTTACATGGATATTTGTACAGGATCAGAACTCATATGAACTTCTTGGTACCATAGGGCTGGAAAATGTTTCAGTAACAGGAGACACAAGGTTTGACAGGGTTAATGAGATCTCAAAAGCTGCAAAAGATATTCCTGTACTCGAGATGTTCAGGGGAAATGAGAAGCTATTCCTTGCCGGCAGCAGCTGGAAACAGGATGAGGAAATAATATCCGCATATATAAATAAATATCCCGACAGAATGAAATGGGTCTTTGCCCCGCATGAAATTGACCCTGAAAATATTGAAAGACTTGAACGTCTGTTCACTGTGAAATGTGTAAGGTTCTCATGTTTTTCCGAAGATTCATCTGATGCAAGAGTTTTAATAATTGATAACATAGGCATACTTTCTTCGGCATATCGTTATGCCTATATTGCTGAGGTAGGCGGTGGTTTCGGAAAAGGGATACATAACATTCTGGAGCCTGCATGCTGGGGCATCCCTGTTCTTTTCGGCCCCAATTACAAGAGCTTCCGTGAAGCTGTTGAACTGATAGAACTGGGCGGGGCCGGTTCGTTTAAGAAATATGAGGATTTTGACAGAATCCTTGATAAATGGCTTACTGATGAGTTAATATATGAAAAGACTGCTTCTGCTGCCGGGAAATATGTAAATGAAAACTCCGGAGCCACTAAGAAAATAATGCAACGGATCATCTGAAAAGATGCTAACATTTTATGCTCATAATTTGTTAATAAGTAGTCTTTTTGAAATTCTTTCCAATCCTTTCAAACCACGTAAATTGTTAGGCCGGATTTAACAAAAACTTAATTTTATTGTAATCTGGAAGCCAATTAATTACGATAGTTTTGCAAAAATATTATTAATCCTTAATCCAAATACTATGATGAAACAATTAAGACACACATTTGCAATGTTAGTGTTTGTGTTCCTGTCTGCAGTAATGTTCGGACAGGGAGCAACCACATCATCATTGGGTGGTAAAGTCACCGACAGCAATGGAGAGGCACTCCCGGGTGCAAGTATCGTCGCTGTTCATGTTCCTTCCGGAACGCAATATGCAACTATTGCTGATGCTTCAGGAAACTACCGGATAATGAACATGCGTATCGGAGGCCCCTACTCTGTGAATGTATCCTTTATTGGATATTCAACAGTAAGCTACACAGGTATTACTCTTAAACTAGGGGAGACCTATGTTCAGGACGGGCAGCTGGCAGAAACCACAACAGCTTTAAGTGAAGTCATTGTTACTGCAGGGCTGCGTAACTCGATTTTAAGTTCGGAACGCTCCGGTACCATGACCAACGTGGGCAACAGGGAATTAAATAACCTTCCCACAATAAGCAGGAGTATCACCGATTTTTCGAAATATACTCCGCAGGCTCAGGGTAATTCATTTGGAGGTCGTGACGGACGTTTTAACACAATAACAGTTGACGGCGCAGCCTTTAACAATAACTTCGGTTTGAGCAGCAATCCTCTGCCTGGAGGTAATGCACAACCCATTTCCCTAGATGCCATTGAGGAGATATCGGTAAGTGTTGCCCCCTATGATGTAACTATGTCACAGTTTACCGGGGCAAGTATAAATGCTGTAACACGAAGTGGCGACAATACCTTCAAAGCTTCTGTATATACTTATATAAGGCCAAAATCATTTACCGGAAATACTGTTGACGGAAATGAAGTCTCTGGTGCAAGAGAAAGAAGCTCACAGAATTATGGATTCCGTATTGGCGGCCCTATTATTAAGGATAAATTGTTCTTCTTCCTCAGCGGTGAATATGAAAAAGAATCTGTTCCGGGTGTTAGCTGGAAACCAAGCACTGATGGGGTTGCTAATTCTGACCTGATGATCTCACGCACACTTGAGTCTGATATGGTGGCTGTTAAGAATTACCTTCAGTCAACCTATAATTATGACCCGGGCAAGTACAAGGATTTTGATCCTTTTAAAAACAAGAATACCAAGATCCTTGCCCGTATTGACTGGAACATAAACAGGGACCACAAGCTGACAATCAGATACAATGATGTGGTTGGAACCTCCGACCAGCAGACCAATCGTAACAGCGGACCACCAAACAACGTACGCAACTCGGGCCGTATCAGCAGTCAGTCAATGGCCTTCTCAAATGCATTCTATGGATTTAAAAATACTGTTCGCTCAATAACAGGAGAATTAAACAGTACTTTTACTCCTAATATATCCAATAAGTTTCTTGCAAGTTATACCTTCATACAGGATACACGTACAAGCAGCTCTGATCTGTTTCCTTTTGTAGATATATGGGAAGGCGGCGATCAGTATATGTCATTCGGATATGAATTGTTCTCATACAACAATGATGTAACAAACAAAACACTCACTATTGTTGATAACCTGACAATAAACCTTAACAGCCATACTATTACTGCCGGTGCTTCGTTTGATCGTCTCTTCTTCCGCAACTCATATATACGTGAAGGAACAACCTATTACCGTTACGCATCTGTTGCTGATTTCTTAAGCGGCGCCGACCCAATGGGATTTGGTGTTACTTATGGTTATAACGGAGAGGAAGCTCCGGGTGCTTATGCAACTTTTGGGTTTGCTGCACTTTACGGACAGGATGAATGGGCTGTTATTCCAAAACTTAAACTTACTTACGGCCTTCGTCTTGAATTACCTATGTACCTTGATGAAATGAATGCCAATCCTGCCATTTCAGCACTTACATTTGCCGATGGACAAAAAATTGATGTCAGCACATGGCCCGATCCGCTGCTTGTCGTATCACCTCGTTTCGGATTCAACTATGATGTCAGAGGCGACCGCTCTTTGCAGATCCGCGGAGGATCAGGTCTCTTTACAGGACTGCTGCCGTTCGTATGGTTTACAAACCAGCCAACCAACTCAGGTACGATACAGGCACCTGAAATCGGATGGGGACCAACAGATGCAAACCTGGTTGGACTCGAATTCAATCCGGATTTCAGACAATTTATTGCTGATAATCCGGCTCTCTTCCCTCAGAGCCCGAGCACTCTGCCCAATAATGCCGGCCTGGCAATGGTAGGCAAAGACTTCAAATTCCCGCAGATATGGCGCTCAAATATTGGTGTTGATATAGAACTGCCCGGGAGCATGGTATTTACAGGTGAGGTGATGTTCTCGAAAGATATCAATACAGTGAAGCAGGAGAATATAAATCTGGCTAATCCGATAGGAACAATGGCAGGACCTGATGACAGAGTATACTGGAGTTCAAGTACTGCTGCAAAGGTGGTACCCACCATAAGTAACGCAATGGTTCTTAAGAATTCAAATGAAGGATACCAGTACTCATTCACAGCCCAGCTGACTAAAAACTTCAGTGACGGATTATCAGGAATGTTTGCATATACCTATACAATGGCCAAAGATATCTCTGCCAATCCGGGTTCAGCAGCTTACTCTGCCTACTCTTCCAATACAACTTACGGTAACCTGAATAATCCGGAACTGAGCTATTCAAATTTTGCCACCCCTCATAAACTGATCGGAAATGTGTCGTATCGAGTTGAATATGCCAAAATGTTCGCTACAACATTTTCACTTGTTTATCAGGGCTACCAGACTGGCAGATGGACATATACCTATTCCAATGACCTGAATGGTGATGGTATTTCTTCTGATATTATGTATATACCTGCAACTGCAGGTGAAATTCAATTTGCAGATTACAGTGGTATGACTGCAGCAGAACAGCAGACTGCATTCTGGGCCTATGTTGAAAGAAATGACTATCTCAATGCTCATAAGGGAGAGTATGCAGAACGTTATGGCGAAGTACAGCCATGGATACACCGCTTTGATGCAAAAATACTACAGGATGTATTTACAAACTTCGGTACAGACCGTAAGTACACACTGCAGTTTAGCCTTGATTTTCTTAATGTCGGTAATTTAATTAATGACAAGTGGGGAACATACACCTATAATCCGCTCGCAAGCTACGACAATGTACGTCCGCTTACAGTGGTCACAAGAGGTAATAATACAACAGCACCGGTTTACAGGCTGAATGCAACTTCTCTGGCAGATTTTGAAACAAAAACAACTCTCTCAAAAAGCATCAGCACCTCAAGTACCTGGGGTTGCCTGCTTGGTATAAGACTTATTTTCTAATTTGTAAAACATAATTAAGGAAAGGGTGTAACATATGACACCCTTTTTTCTTTTTAGAATTTTTAGGACATGTTATTTTTAAAAAAAGCAATAATCCTCAGATTATTAATTACTTTACATTCCCTGTAGAATCCAGTTCCAGAATCCGGATTTGTAATGTGCTGATAATCAGCAGCGAAGGAATAGTTAATAACTATACGGCCAAATGTTAATAAAGTTAAAAATTTTGTCTTGCATTAAGAACGCCACTTGCCTAATTTAGCAACTACCCGCTTAAAAATATCAGTGGTCGTTTAATCCTATTATTATCAGGAAGTAACAGTATTATTTAACAGTTATGGGAGAGCTATTTGTCCAGGAACCGGTTGTTGCATCAGAGAAATCAAAAGATGCAGAGCAAATACCCCCGCCTCAAAAGAATGTCGAGGTAAAGGAATCAACAGATTCAACAAAACAGGAGAATGAAAGAGTTATTTATTCTCATGATGAAGCTGTAGAGGCAAGCATTAAGTATTTCAAGGGTGATGAACTCGCTGCAAGAGTCTGGGCAAATAAATATGCATTGAAAGATTCATACGGAAACCTCTATGAAAAGACTCCTGATGATATGCATCACCGGCTTGCAAGAGAGATCCACAGAATAGAGCTGAAGTATAAGAATCCCCTGCCGCAAGATCTTATTTACAGTGTACTGAAGGACTTTAAATATATAGTGCCCCAGGGGGGGCCGATGACAGGTATCGGTAATGATTTTCAGATCGCTTCTCTTTCAAATTGCTTTGTCATAGGTAATGACGGATCATCTGATTCTTATGGCGGTATAATGAAAATCGACCAGGAACAGGTACAGCTTATGAAGCGCAGGGGTGGTGTGGGGCATGATCTTTCCCATATACGTCCGAAGGGTACACCGGTACTGAACAGTGCCCTTACATCAACCGGGGTTGTTCCTTTCATGGAGAGGTACTCTAACTCAACGCGCGAAGTAGCACAGGATGGAAGAAGAGGCGCCCTGATGCTTTCAATCTCGATCAAGCACCCGGATTCGGGAAAATTCATTGATGCAAAATTGGAAAACGGGAAGGTGACAGGCGCCAATGTATCAGTAAAGATTACGGATGAATTCATGAAGGCAGTTGAGGAGAAAACAATATTCCGGCAACAGTACCCGATTGACTCGGATAATCCGAAATTTATCAATGACATTGATGCAAACCAGCTGTGGAACAAAATAATTCACAATGCCTGGAAATCAGCCGAACCGGGAGTTCTCTTCTGGGATACCATTATACGGGAAAGCGTGGCGGATTGCTACGCCGATCTTGGATTTACAACAATGTCTACAAACCCGTGCGGCGAAATACCATTATGTCCTTATGACAGCTGCAGGCTACTTGCCATAAATCTGTACAGCTATGTTAATGAGCCATTTACACCTGAAGCAAAATTCGATTTTGGATTGTACAGGGAGCATGTGGGTCTGGCACAAAGAATAATGGATGATATTATTGACCTCGAAATGGAAAAGATCGATTCAATACTTACCAAGATCGATGCTGACCCGGAACCTGATGAGCTGAAACTTGTTGAAAGAAACCTCTGGAAAAATATACGGAAAAAATCAGAGGAGGGAAGGAGAACCGGCATCGGGATAACAGCTGAAGGTGATATGCTTGCTGCTCTTGGATTAAGATACGGCAGCGAAGAGGCAATAAATTTTTCAACTGAGGTACATAAGACACTTGCACGAGAAGCCTATAAGTCATCAACATACCTGGCAAAGGAAAGGGGAACCTTCACAATATTTGATGCTGAACGCGAAAAGGAGAATCCGTTTATTCTCAGATTGAAGGAAACCGACCCTGTAATGTTTAACAATATGGTCAAATTCGGCAGGAGGAACATTGCCCTTCTGACTATTGCGCCGACAGGTACAACAAGCCTCATGACCCAGACAACTTCAGGAATAGAACCGGTATTCTCGGTATTTTATAAACGCAGAAGAAAGGTAAATCCGAACGACAGGGATGTCACGGTAACATTTAAAGATGAAATCGGAGACTCATGGGAGGAATTCAATGTGTTCCATCATAAATTTGTGGATTGGTTAAAAATTAACGGTTATGACCCTGATGAGGTGAAAGAGATGGATGATGAGGAAATTGGAGCGATAATTGCCAAATCGCCATATTATAAGGCTACTGCCAACGATGTTGACTGGCTTGCAAAGGTAAGGATGCAGGGTGCAATCCAAATGTGGGTCGACCACTCAATCAGTGTAACCATCAACCTTCCTGCAGATGTAAAGGAGGAGCTTGTGAGTGAATTATACTTAACGGCATGGAAATCGGGATGCAAGGGAGCAACAGTCTATCGCGACGGATCAAGAGACGGAGTGTTGATAACAGGTAAACCGGATACAAAATCAGAGCGACCAAAACGCCCCAAAGTGCTCGACTGCGATGTGATACGCTTTAATATAAATGAAGAAAGATGGGTGGCATTCGTAGGACTGAAAGATAAACGACCTTACGAAATATTCACAGGACTGGCCGATGAAGAGATATTTCCAATACCGAATACCATTGTGAAGGGGCAGATTATTAAAGTAAAGAATGAAGATAGTAAGACCCGTTATGATTTTCAATATACCGACAAATACGGTTATAAGAAAACTATCGGAGGATTGTCTCATATGTTCAAACCCGAGTTCTGGAACTACGCTAAGCTCATATCCGGTGTGCTTCGACATGAAATGCCTATTGCCGATGTGGTGAACCTTGTACAATCACTGAAGCTTGACAGTGAATCGATAAATAACTGGAAAAACGGGGTGGAACGTGCACTGAAGAAGTATATTCCTAACGGGACCAAAGCAAAAGGGAAATGCGGAGAATGCCATTCGGAGAACCTTGTTTACGAAGAAGGTTGTCTTATCTGTAAAGATTGCGGCTCATCAAAATGCGGGTAATGTAACTTATCTTTTTGCTCTTATCAAACCTCTCCGAAGCCAGGGGCAGTCTAATTTTTTGTCATAATAATGGATCATATAACCTCCTGAAGGGGTAACACTGAATCCGCTATTTTCAAGAAGCCGGGTAAAATCCCTCTCATCATTGGCCTTATGATAGGTGCACAATGCAATTTTCAGCTTCCTTTTTTCCGAAAGTAAAGCGGATGCACCGTTAAGAACCTTTTGCTCATCGCCGTCGACATCGATTTTAAGGAAGGTAATGTCGTCCTTTATTCTGAATAACGAATCAAGAGTTATATGCTGATCGTCATCAATATCGGAAGCATATTTGTCTATTATCTCAACTTTGTTTTTCCAGGGAGCAAATGTTGCATTAAGAGCCTTTATCCAGCCGGTGTCACATTCGATCAGGTAGATCTTTTTTACCTTTTCGATCAATGAAAGCGAAAACATACCTTCTGCTGATCCGATATCTGCAATCACATCATCAGGTCCTAAATTAAAGTCTTCTGACAGATAGCGGTGAGGACTTCGGGGATCCTGGTCTCCTGACAGATCTGCAAAGGCTTGTTTTATCTGTTTTACTTTCCGGGACTTTTTGAAATAAAGCTTTTTACCATCCTGTAATACATAGAACATACCTAACGACGAATCATATTTAACTTCAACATTTTCAGGAGTATACTTTTTGCGAAATTGATAGGGAAATATGGTAACACAATTGTTCTCAAGATATTCGAGTACCTCCCTCTGTTCATTGTTTACCATATTTTCAGGTAGAGAATAATAATAATTAATGATCTTTTTCCTGAGGCTCTTTTTAAGAATTCTGGTTCTTAATGGCTTTGGAACAAGTATTCTGTATATCTGAAAAATAAAGGGGTTCATTTCTGTTTCTTTATTACTCCAAGTTCTTTTCCGGTCTTTTCAAATGCTTCAATGGCTTTATCAAGGTGTTCTTTCTCATGAGCTGCCGAGAGCTGAATCCTTATTCTTGCCTCACCTTTCGGAACTACCGGATAATAAAATCCAATAACATAAATGCCCTCTTCGAGGAGCCTTGCGGCAAAATTCTGTGATAATTTTGCATCATAAAGCATTACGGCACAGATTGCAGATTTTGTTGGTTTTATATCAAATCCAAGGTGGGTCATCCTGCTAATAAAATATTCAGAATTCATGTGCAGCTTATCCTGCAGGCTGTTTGTTTCGGTCATCATCTCAACCATCTTAATTCCGGCAGCGGCCACCAGGGGTGGTATTGAGTTAGAGAAGAGATATGGCCGTGATCTCTGTCTGAGGAGCTCAATAATCTCTTTCCTGCCTGTCGTGAATCCGCCTATCGCACCGCCAAATGCTTTTCCAAGGGTTCCTGTTATTATTTCAACCTGCCCCATGATATTGAAAAGCTCCGTTACTCCCCTTCCGGTCTCACCCACAACACCTGCGGAATGAGATTCATCAACCATCACCATTGCGTCATATAATTCAGCCAGCTCTACTATTCTTTTAAGCGGAGCAACATTACCGTCCATCGAAAATACACCATCTGTGACGATAAGCCTGAAGCGTTGAGTTTTTGCCAGTTTTAATTGTTTTTCAAGGTCCTCCATGTTTGCATTTTCGTACCTGTATCTCTGCGCTTTGCAAAGACGTACACCATCAATTATGGAAGCATGGTTCAGTGCGTCGGAGATTATTGCATCTTCCGCTGTGAGCAAAGGTTCAAAGACTCCTCCGTTGGCATCGAAACATGCAGCGTACAATATCGTATCATCAGTGTTAAAAAACTTTGCTATTTTTTTTTCAAGCTCCCTATGAAGATCGGTTGTCCCGCAGATGAATCTCACCGACGACATACCATAACCATGATCCTCCAGGGCAGCTTTGGCAGCCTCTATGAGTTCAGGATTATTTGAAAGCCCGAGGTAGTTGTTGGCACAGAAATTCAACACTTTCTGCCCTGTATCAAGTACAATTTCAGCCCCCTGAGGGGAGACAATGATCCTTTCATTTTTATATAGCCCGGCTTCCCTGATTTCTTTCAGGATTCCATCCAGGTGAGTCTTATATTCCTTATACATTGCTTTGAGTTCATAAAGTTCATAAAGTTCATAAAGTAATAGTTATAGTTTCTTAATAAAACCTGAGAGCATTTTTGATATTTCCATTGAAGAACTATAAAGGTCATTAAAATCTGATTCAGTAATTTTACCTGTCTCTTTTGCCAGGTAAAGCATAGACCTTAACTCTCCACACGAACCTTTTGAGATAAATAGGAAATGCTTGAATTCATTATTTGTGCTTCTTTCAAATCCTTCGGCTATATTATTCATAATTGAAACAGTAGCTCTGAGTATTTGATCTCTGAACCCAAAATCTTTACAATTCTGAAATAAATTATAAACTGTAATTGCAAGTGTTTTAGCTTTTTGCCAGGCAACAATATCCTCAAATCTTTCATCTTTCACAGGACACTAAATTTATTAAATCATTAACAGGCTCAACAATTACTTTATAAACTTTCTACTTTATAAACTTCCGACTTCTTCAATCCCAATTTAGGATGACTTTTCCGCAATTTCCTTCTTCCATTATATCGAAGCCCTTTTGAAAATCGTCGATATAAAAACGATGAGTAATTACAGGGTCGAGGTTTATTCCTCCTATGATCATCATCTCCATTTTATACCAGGTCTCCCACATCTCTCTGCCATAGATTCCTTTCAGGGTGATAGCTTTAAAAATAATATCACTCCAGGGTACTTCGAAGTCCGACGGGAGAATTCCCAGCAGTGAAATAGATGAGCCATTATACATATTACTTATCATTTCAATGAAGGCTTTGGGGGAACCTGACATCTCAAGACCGACATCAAAGCCCCTCATACCCAGCTTTTCAACAGCGTCAGATATCTTTTCGCCCCGGGAGGCGTTTACAGTGAGTGTTGCACCCATTTTCCTGGCAATATCGAGCCGGTAATCGCTGAGATCGCTGGCGACAATGAATCTTGCACCGGAATATTTTGCTATGGCAATAGCCATGCTTCCTATCAGGCCTGCTCCGGTTATCAGTACATCTTCTCCAAGAAGCGGGAATGACAGGGCAGTATGAGTTGCATTTCCAAACGGGTCCATTATTGCTGCCCATTCGTCAGGTATACGGTTATCGAGAGGTACTATATTCGATGCGGGGATCCGTACATATTCAGCGAAAGATCCGTCAATGTGAACACCGATGCCCACGGAGTTTTCACAAACATGCTCTTTCCCCCGCCGGCAGTTACGGCAATGACCACATGCAAGATGCCCTTCACCGGTAACCCTGTCACCAATCTTAAAATTAGTAACACCGGCTCCTTTTTTATCGATATAACCCATATATTCATGGCCGATTACCATGGGAGTCTTTACAGTTTTCTGTGACCATTCATCCCACTTGTAAATATGAAGATCTGTCCCGCAAATTGCTGACTTCTTCACTTTTACAATTACATCATTGACACCGGGATCGGGAACGGGAACCTCCTGCATCCATAAGCCTCTTTCCGGACGGGCTTTTACAAGAGCTTTCATCATTGTCATACAGCAATATTTTTGGGCAGTTAAAATCCAGACAATACACAAAGTTAGTACAAAAATGCAGTATCGGAACATGGTCCACTTCTTTCTGTAAAATATGATCAGGTTTACCTATCTTTGTATTATTACATTTGATTTTAAGCTATATGCAACAAGTTAGAGTACGTTTTGCTCCAAGTCCAACGGGTCCTCTGCATATCGGGGGTGTAAGGACGGCACTTTATAATTATCTCTTTGCAAAAGGAAACAATGGCGTTTTCATACTCAGGATTGAGGATACTGACCAGGCAAGATTTGTAGAAGGAGCAGAAGAGTATATTTTTGATTCACTTAAATGGTGCGGGATAGTAGTGGATGAGGGAGTCAACGAAGGAGGAAAGCATGGACCATACAGGCAGAGTGAAAGGCTGCATTTGTATAAGCAATATGCTGATATCCTTGTAGATAAAGGTTATGCATACTATGCTTTTGATACCGCCGGACAGCTTGAAAAATTGAGAACCAATGCGGAAAAAGAGGGAAATACATTTATCTACAATTCATCGGTCAGGGAGAGGTTGCTGAACTCAGTTTCTTTGCCTGAAACACGGTGGAAGGATCTTCTTGACAAAGGAGAACCTTATGTGATCCGTTACAAAATGCCGCCGGATGAAGATATTCATTTCGATGATATGATCCGTGGACACATTGTGGTAAACACAGGCACACTTGATGATAAGGTCCTTTTTAAATCGGACGGAATGCCGACATATCACCTGGCTAACATTGTTGATGATCACCTTATGGAAATAAGTCATGTTATCAGGGGTGAAGAGTGGCTCCCATCCCTGCCCCTGCATGTCATGCTTTACCGCTCCTATGGATGGGATTCTCCGCTTTTTGCTCACCTTCCGCTCCTTTTGAAACCCGATGGTAAAGGAAAATTAAGCAAACGTGATGGTGATAAAATGGGATTCCCTGTATTTCCTTTGTACTGGCCTTATGGCGAAACTGTAAAAGGGTACAGGGAAGAAGGATACTATCCTGAAGCTTTTGTAAATATGCTGGCCCTGTTGGGATGGAATCCCGGAACGGAACAGGAGATCTTCAGTATGGAGGAGCTTATTAATGTTTTCTCTATTGAGAGAGTTCACAAATCGGGTTCAAGGTTTGATCCCGAAAAGGCCAGATGGTTCAACCATTATTATCTGCAGTCAAAAAGCAATAACCAGTTGGCGCTTGAATTCAGGGATTACCTGAGAGCACAGGGTCATCATCACGATATAGGCGATCTTGAAACCATAATCAGCCTGGTAAAGGAAAGAGTAAGTTTTGTTAAGGATATATGGCATGAAACGGATTTCTTTTTCAGGCAACCTCAATCGTATGACAGCGAGGTAATAAAAAAACGATGGCTTCCTGAAACACCCGGACAACTGTTTGAACTTAGAAAGCTTCTCGAAGGACTGGATAAATTCACACCTGCAGTTACTGAAGAGGCCGTAAAAAACTGGATTGCAGAAAAAGGATACAAAATCGGTGATGTAATGAATGCTTTACGGCTGGTAATTGTCGGTGCATCCCGCGGACCGCACATGTTTGATATTATTTCGTGGATAGGCAAGGAGGAGACTCTTAAACGCATCGAAAAGGGCATTTCTGTTATTGGAAGTCTGTTATGATGAATCTTCCCGGAACGGACGATTATATTGATATCCACACCCATGGTGCAAAGCCGGTCCCCGGTTTATTCTCTGTTGAAGTACTTATGGCACATGAAGCAAGGATCCCTGAAAAAACCCCTGGCCTTGCATTCACTTATGGTATCCACCCATGGTATCTTGATGAATCAAATCATAACAGGCTGCTGGCCTCTGTCATAAAAACAGCGGCTGATCCACTGGTCATTGCCGTCGGAGAAACCGGATTTGATAAAATAAAAGGTCCCTCCATGGATCTGCAGCGGAAGACCTTTGAAGAGCAGATTATCATTGCCGAAGAGCTGAAAAAACCGGTTGTTATCCACTGCGTCAGGGCTTGGGACGAATTGCTAAAGGCACACAAAAGGTTCCATCCGAAACTGCCCTGGCTGGTGCATGGCTTCAGGGGAAATAAAGATCTTGCCATGCAGCTGATTTCCAAAGGAATGTATATCTCTTTCTGGTTTGAATTTATCTTAAAACCGGAATCATCAGAACTTGTAGGAAGCCTGCCAAAAGAACGCATATTCCTTGAGACCGATGGTGCAGAGGTTGACATCAGGGATATTTATAATAAAGTATCAAATGATTTGGGACTTGAATTAAATGGATTAAAAAAACTGATTCTGAATAATTACAAGGTGTTTTTTAATCTAAAGAATTAATAACCACGGAATAACACGGAGTAACACGGAAAAGAACACAGAACAAATCAGTGTAAATCCTCCGAGATGTCGGGGCAGGCTGTGTTCTCCGTGGTAAAAAGAATAATAATGACTGACGACTGGCTCATTCGAACGGAAATGCTTATCGGGGCGAAAGGTCTAAAGAAACTTAAATCCGTAAGGGTTCTTGTTGTAGGACTGGGGGGTGTGGGGGCTTATGCTGCGGAAATGATATGCAGGGCTGGTATCGGTAATATGACTATTGTTGACGGCGACACAATACATGCATCAAACCGGAACAGGCAGCTGCTTGCCCTTAACAGTACAACAGGATCAGCCAAGGCAGAGTTGATGAGATCAAGGCTTCTGGATATAAATCCCGAACTGAAACTGACAATCATCAAAGAATATATACAGGATGAAAGAATGATCGAAGTGCTTGATGAAGGATTTGACTATGTCGTTGATGCCATTGATACTCTTTCTCCAAAAGTTTTCCTGATTTATCATTCTCTTGAAAGGAAATATCCGGTTGTCAGTTCAATGGGGTCTGCCGGGAAATTTGATCCGGTTAAGATCACTATCAGCGACATTTCAGAAACCAACAACTGCAACCTGGCTAAAATACTACGTAAACGGCTTCACAGACTTGGTGTCAGGGAGGGATTTACTGCAGTATATTCTCCTGAGACTATTGATAAGAAAAAAATTGTCCCTTCAACAGGTGAACATAACAAAGCATCTGTTGTAGGGACAATATCATATATGCCGGCCGCTTTTGGAATCGCCTGTGCATCGGTAGTTATCCGCGACCTGGCAGCTATTATTAGGTAGGTATAGATTTACTTGTCTTTATTTCGACTGAAGACAAGATATGCTGGGATACCAACCAATACAGTCAGCAAAGCGATTGAAGACTCAATGGGCCTTTCAAGAAATGAAAGGATTAAAATTAGTATACCGGCGCCTGCATAGATTATCTGCGTTACCGGGAATCCCTTCAAACGCAGGGCTTCCGGTTCTTTTCTCCTGAGTTTCCAGATACCAATGACTGTCATAACAGGAAATATGCCGAGAGCAAAACCCATATAGGTGAGTACCTGCTCGAATGAACCTGACAGAACCAGAATCACAGCAATAAGACATTGCAGGAGTATTGAATTTGCCGGGACCCGGAATTTAGGATGGATCTTTGCCACCGACTTAAAGAAAAGACCATCTTTTGCCATTGAATAATAGACTCTCGGACCGATGATAATGAAAGCGCTGAGTGATGAGAAAAGGGCAAAAGCTATAAGTAATGAAAAAAGAACCTCGGCTGATTTTCCAAACAGGTTTCCCATTGCGAGTCCGCCTACCGATATTACGTCCTTCATCTCTTCAGGATTAATGCCATATATATAGAGGGAATTCAATGCCAGGTAAAGCAACATCACTATTCCTGTTCCATATATCAGTGATCGTGGAAGTATTTTTGAGGGATTCTTTATTTCAGAGCCAATATAGGTTGAGGCATTCCATCCGCTGTAGGCGAACATGATCCACATAAGTGAAAGCCCTATGGTTTTCCATCCTGCAAAACCAGGATTAATGATGTTTTCCCTGCTGAAGTTTGCCGTATCGCCTTTTTCCGACATTAATCCTGCAAATATTAACACCAGGATTAAAAGAACCTTAAGAACAGTAAGTACATTCTGGACCCTTGCGCCTGTTTTTATCCCCCTGTAATGTATGAATGTAAAGATCAGTATAACACTTATAGAGATTAATTTACCTGTAATCTTCTCATTCATAATCCCGGCACCTGACAGCCATTCGGGGAAAGCAGGAATAGCTCTGAGAAAATATTCACTGAATCCCATTGCTGAAGCCGCAATAGGTGCAGAGAAGCCCACCACAAAAGAGACCCAGCCGCTGAGGAATCCGAAAACGGGGTGATAAAGCCGTGAAAGGAACAGGTATTCACCCCCGGCGCCGGGCATTGCGGCTCCAAGCTCCCCATAGGATAGGGCGCCACAGAGGGCAATAATGCCCCCGATACCCCATAAGACCAGCATCAGAACCGGATTATTCAGTCCCGACATCAGCAATCCTGATGTGGTGAATATCCCTGCCCCGATCATATTTGCGATTACAATATTGGTAACAGGAAACAAACCCAGCTTTCTCTGGAGTTGTTCTTCAGCCATTGATGGAGATAGTTATTTCTCTGCTCTTTTGTAACTGATTGAAACACCTGCTCCGGTGGTATTTATCATGGTCTCATAATTTTTGAGGCTTCTGACATATTCAAGATAAATACCCTGTCCGCCATATCTTCCGTATCCTCTTTCCGACACGTTATGTGCAGTAAAGCATCCGCCGACTTTCAGCTTTGGATCAATATCAATAAAATAGTTTTTATACCATTCTTTGTCAGCATCACTGAACACAAAATCGAAAGGACCCTTAAGTTCTTTCACAAGCTTATGAGCATCCGCGTGCCTGGCATCTATATAATCCGAGAGACCGGCCTCTTTGAAGTTCTGCAAGGCTTCACTATGTCTTCTTTCATCAATTTCGATAGTGATAAGTTTGCCTCCTGTCTTGCTGAGGGCCCATGCTATCCATATCCCTGAATGACCCGTTGAGGTACCTATTTCAAGAGCACTCTTGTAGTTATTCTTTATGATGATATCATAAAGCAGCTTGCCGTCTGATGCCGGGACATTCATGTCGTACCATCTGCGCGAATGCTCATTAAGGAATTTTCTGACCTTCTCATCAAGAACAGGATCTTCCCTGAGAGATTGTGACCATGCAGGAATAATCATACATAAAAGGTAAAATGTAAAAACTGTTTTTAACATATTTCAGTATTTCAAATTTGTGTGATTGATATATTATTCTTGACATATAATTTTAAACATTTATTCCGGAAAATTAAACAAATTGATTAATATCGTATCTTTCAATGCTCCCATCTTTCAAACAACAACAAAATGAAATGAAAACAGGTTCCTTTAAACTCTTGAAAAACAATATTGAAGTTATCCTTATAGCTCTTTTCAGTATTTTTCTGCATCTGATCTTCACTACTAATCTTGAATATCACAGGGACGAACTGCTCTATTTCTCACTGGGCCTGCATCCAGCTGCCGGTTATGCAACAGTGCCGCCTATGATTGGATGGATAGCCTTTGTGATGCAGAATATTTTCGGGTATTCACTCTTTGCAGTACGGCTCTTCCCAGCTATTATCAGCGGTATTATGGTTCTGGTAGTCGCTGACCTGGCAAAAGAGCTCGGAGGTAAGAAATATGCAATGATTCTGGCCGGGACCGGGATGGTAATCAGTCTTTTCGGATTAAGAACATTCTCTCTTTTTCAGCCGGTGCACCTGGACCTTCTCTTCTGGACACTTACATTCTATCTGATAATCAAATATTTAAATTCCGAAAATGACAAGTTTCTGATAATCTTCGGCATCGTGGCAGGATTATCGCTTCTGACCAAATACCTCATAGGATTATTATTTATAATAATACTGCTGATAATTCCATTTACAAAATACAGAACACTATTCAGAAAGAAAATGTTCTGGTATGGGATTCTGGCGGGTTTAGTTGTTTTCCTGCCTAACCTTATATGGCAGATAGTAAACGGACTGCCGGTGATCAACCATTTTTCAGACCTTTCCAGGTCCCAGCTGGTAAATGTTGACAGGCTGGCATTTCTTATGGAACAGGTAATCCTTCCTGGTGCGGCGTCTTTTCTTACAATAGCCGGTCTGTTGTATATTTTTATCAGTAAACGACAAAAAAACTTCAGATTCCTTGGGGTGGTTGTGATAGCTGTGATTGTCACACTAATGCTGATGAAAGGGAAAAGCTATTATACCCAGGGAGTGTTCCCATTGCTGATTGCAGCAGGTGCTGTATCATGGGAGAGATTATTGAAGAAACTCTGGACAAAGATTCTGTTAGTTGTGATTCTGATTCTACTTACCCTGCCGATTATGCCTATAGGAATACCGCTTTACAGGACTGATAAGCTTGTAAGGTATTTTAAAGACCTTGAGGACAAATACGGGATGACTTTTGGCCGCAGGTTTGAGGATGGAACAATACACTCACTTCCGCAGGATTATGCAGACATGCTCGGGTGGGAAGAGCTGACTCTTATTACAAGTAAAGCCTGGCAGATGATCCCTGATAAAAAGGCCGCGATTATATATGGTGAAAACTATGGACAGGCAGGAGCAATTACAATTATTGGTAAGAAATACGAATTACCAGAGGCTATTAGTTTTCATGAAAGTTTCATGTACTGGTTGCCAGAGCAGTTCAATCCTGATATAAAATCGGTAATTTATATTAATGATGAACTACCGGACGAGGACGTCAATGAACTTTTCGCAAAGATTACCAGGGTGGGAAGCATAACTAATCCCGATGCAAGAGAATTTGGCACTATGGTTTACCTTTGTGAAGATCCTGTCAGAAGTTTTAATGATTTCTGGACCGAAAGGATTACCGAACTAAAACAGGGTGATTAAATCTGTTAAATCATTGAAAATATAAGATAAACCCGTATTATTTTTTAATTTTATGGCTGGAATATAACAGGTATTAATCAATCACTTACAGGAAAATGAATTTTTCAGATTTTGTAACACATCATGGTAAAAGAGTTAACAAAGAGGCCTTTCTTCACCTTATACAGGTGTCAAAGACCGACAAAAATATAAGTAAACAAGAATATGAACTTCTTCATAAAGAGGGAAGGAAGTTCGGGCTTACCGTTCCTGAAATTGATCGGCTGATAGCGTCTGAAAGAGATCAGCACTATCATCAGCCATACAGTCTTCAGGATAAATTTGAACATCTCTACCAGGTTGCCCAGATGATACTTGCTGATGAGGTTGTTGATGAAAGTGAGAAAAAGATGTTACGCAAATTTGCCATTGAAGCAGGATTCAGCGATAAAACCATCGAAAAACTGATTGATTTGCTTTTAAGAGGTGTTAAGAATAATGAATCTGAAGAAGACCTGCTGAAAGAATTCAGGAAAGAACACCTGTTTAAAGACTGATTGCTAATAAAGAATAAGATTCCTCGCTGTCAAGAAAATTTGTTTAGTATCTAAACAATTGTTAATTTTGTTTAGCACCTAAACAAATTAACCATGAACACCGAATTACAGTTTTTAATTGACCAGTTTCTCAGGATCCTGCATCTCTATTCTGTTATTTCACGACGGCCGGTTGACTATGGGACAGGTGACCTGCTCTATTTTACCGAGATACATACCATTACTACCCTGAGCAAAAACAGGGAGATAAATATGACCCGTCTGGCAGAAATAATGGGCGTTACAAAGGGAGCAATTTCACAGACAATCAGGAAGCTGGTAAACAAAAACCTGGTTGAGAAGTCAAATACCGACAACAAAAAGGAATTTAACCTGAGACTCACTGAAAAAGGACAGGTTGTCTATAAGGGACAAATGTCATTTCAGAGGGAGATATTCACCTTTGCGGAAACTCTTTATGAAAAAGGCTCATTACGCGACAGGGAGATGGTAAAAGGACTCTTTGAGGCAATAATCTATAATATGAAACAAAGATTGAAAGCTCAGGAGGAAGCTAACAAAACAGGATCATGAAACCCAAAATATTCCTAATTGTTTTATTGATTCCGACATTACTGAAAGGGCAACCGGTGCTGGATGATTATATCAACTATGGTCTTGAAAATAACCTTGCCCTGAAACAGAAGGAATCAGATTATGAAAGAAGTCTGGAAGCACTCAAGGAGGCGCGTGGATTGTTTTATCCGGGTATAAGTTTTAACGCACGCTATACTGTTTCCGAGGGAGGCCGTGTAATTGATTTTCCCGTGGGTGATCTTTTAAACCCGGTCTATGCCACACTGAACAGCCTTACATCATCCAGCCTCTTCCCGGTGATCGATAACCAGCAGATAAAATTCCTGCGTCCTACGGAACATGAGACAAAAGTGCGGCTCGTACAGCCATTATTCAATACGGATATCTATTACAATTCCAGGATCAGAAAGGAGATGACAATTATTGGTGAGATGGATGTTGAGCAGTACAGAAGGGAACTGACAGCCGAAATAAAAAAGGCATATTATAATACTGTTATGACAGATGCAATTCTTACTATGCTTACTGATACCCGCAAGCTCCTGGTGGAAAATGTCAGGGTAAACACGAAGCTTATAAATAACGACAAGGTGACTGCCGATTATCTTTATCGTTCCGAGGCTGAGCTCAACAAATTTGATCAGGGGCTTCAGAATGCCGAAAAGAACAGAAAAGTCGCCTGTGCTTATTTTAATTTTCTGTTAAACAGGCCATTAACTAACACCATCATTATTCAGCATCCGTCATTCTTTCCTTCGCTGTCATCATTAACAGGTGACTTTACATCAACAGCCCTTGAGAACAGGGAGGAGATCAGAAAACTTGAGAATTATGAAAATATATCCGGCCTTAAGGTGAAGATGAACCAGTCGCAAAAACTGCCCGACCTTTTTGCTGTTGCCGATTACGGATTCCAGGGCGAGGAGTATGCATTCAACAGGGAACAGGATTATATGCAGGCATCTGCTGTACTTACCTGGAACCTTTTTGAGGGATTCACCAACAAAGCCCGGATACGGCAGGCATTAATACAGAAAGAGATGGCTGAGACACAGCTTGAAGAGGCAAAAAAGCAGATTGAACTGCAGGTCATAAATGCAGTAAGTGAACTTTCTTCTGCAGATAAGGGAATCGCAGCTGCAGAGAGCCGGCTGAAAAATGCCCGTGAGAGTTACAGGATCGTGGAAAAAAAATATAGTGAAGGGCAGACAAGCCTTGTTGAGTATATTGACGCAAGGACCGGCATGACACAGGCTGAAGAGAACCTTATCATTTCAAGGTTTCAGTATCTGTCGGCTTTTGCTGAATTTGAAAAGATAACCGCAATAGATAAAACAGAATAAATAGTAGAATATGGAAAGGACTAAATTTATAATATTATTCTTCCTCGTTTTAACTGCCGGATGCAGACAAAATGTAGAGATAAGTCCAAAGGAAGAGATCACAAGGGTAAGAGTTGTTAAAATTACTCCTGAGTCAGCATCTGTTTCAATTCATTCAAACGGCATTCTGGCTTCTGCTGAAGAGCTGAAACTCTCCTTTAAAACGGGAGGTATTGTAGCAAGTGTCAAAGTAAATGAAGGGGACAATGTAGAAAAGGGAGATATTCTTGCAGAGCTTAATCTGTCAGAGATAAATGCCAATGTGAATCTTGCCCGGAACGGGTATGAAAAGGCCTTACGCGACTGGACCCGTGCAAAAAGTCTTTACGGCGATACCGTTGCTACTCTGGAGCAGTTTCAGAATGCAACAACAGCTATGAATGTTGCAAAATCGAACCTTGAAATTGCAGCCTTCAACCTCACTCATTCCACAATTAAGGCTCCGGGCGACGGTATTGTGCTTAAGCAGCTTGTGAAAGAAAATGAACTTGTTGCTGCAGGTTACCCGGTATTTCTTTTCGGTGCAAAGGGAAAATTCTGGAAAGTGAAAACAAGTTTTTCCGACAGAGATGTTGTCAGGGTCAATCCCGGCGATTCAGCTGTTGTTGTTTTCGATGCATGGCCCGGTGTTAAGTTTCCGGCAATTGTCGACCGGGTAAGCGAGATGGCTGATCCAATGACAGGCACATATGAAACAGAGCTGAGCCTTGACGGTAATGGTTACAGGCTCTCATCAGGCTTTGTTGCGGGAGTCGACATATTCCCGGCACATAAACAGGATCTTACTTTAATTCCTGTCGGCGCTGTTGTTGAGGCAGAAGGGGAACAGGGTTTTGTATGTTATATTACTGACTCCGGCACAGTTAAGAAAACAGGAGTTGATATTGTTACAATTTCAGGTTCCGATGTGGCAGTAAAAGGTATTCCGGAAGGAATCAGTGAGATAATAACCGAAGGAGCTGCCTATGTAAAAGAGGGTATGAAAGTGGAAATAGTAAAATAGTCATGCAAGTCATGCGAGTCGTGCAGGCCAATAAGCCTGAAGAAGACCTGCAAGACCTGCAAGACCTGCAAGACATACATTATGAAAATATCCGAATTATCAGTAAAAAACTACCAGTTCACCATAGTTATCTTTCTGCTTCTGGTTTCACTGGGGATCTATTCCTATTTAAAAATACCGCAGGCAACAGATCCGGAGTTTCCGGTGACTATTTTCCCGGTGATCGCTGTTTACCCGGGTGCCTCCCCATCGGATATTGAAGAACTGGTTGTGGACAAACTGGAGAAAAGCATAAAGGAGCTTGAGGATATTGACAGGATGACAAGTGAAATAGAGGAGGATATTGCTATCATCATTATTGAGTTTTCACCCGAGACAAATCCTGACATAAAATTTGATGACCTGCAGCGTCAGATAAATTCGGTCAGGGCCTCGTTACCGGAGGATCTCTACAGTGTTGAGGCTTTAAAGATACAGGCAGGAAATACCAATATAATTCAGGCTGCAATTGTCTCTGAAAAAGCTGAATATTCAGAACTTGGAAAGCTGGCTGAGGATCTTAAGGATGAGATCTCAGCCCTGCCGGGAATAAGAAAAGCAGACGCAGTTGCATATCCCGGGCAGGAACTCAGGGTCGAAATAGACCTCCCAAGAATGGCACAGATGAATGTAACTGTTAACCGGGTGTTGAGTGCAATACAGAGTGAAAATGCCAATATACCAGGAGGTACAATAGAAATAGGTTCGAAAAAATTCAATATCAAGACAAGCGGTAGATATGAAAATCTTGAGGATGTACAGCGAACGATAGTCGGTGCAGGACAGGGTCGGGTAATCTACCTGAAGGATGTCGCTGATATCAGCTGGCAATATGAAGACATGAATTATTACGGAAGATATAATGGGGAGAATGCCGCCTTCATAATTGCGAACATGAAAAAGGGGCAGAATATACACAGAATGCGAAATTCAATTTATGATATTTTTAATTCGTTTGAGAAAAACCTGCCAGCCGGGATCACTCTTGAGAGAGGTTTTGACCAGGCAGCCAATGTGAAAGCAAAGCTTGGACACTTGCAGCGTGATTTTCTGTTTGCCTTTCTTCTTGTGCTTATTACCCTTCTGCCCCTGGGATTCAGGTCATCAGGCATTGTTATGATATCCATACCGCTTTCTGTACTGATTGGCATCACGGGCCTTTACCTGGCGGGTTTAAGCATAAACCAGCTAAGCATTGTAGGAGCAGTAATAGCGCTTGGATTACTGGTTGATGATTCAATAGTTGTTGTAGAAAATATCTCACGATGGGTGAGAAAAGGCACTAAACCATTTGAGGCTTCCATACAGGCTACAAAACAAATCGGACCGGCTGTTATCGGCTGCACCGCCACACTTATTCTTGCCTTTCTGCCGCTGATGTTTCTCCCGGGCAAGGCAGGCCAGTATATGAGGGTGCTGCCTACAGCGGTAACTTTCATTGTACTGGGATCACTCTTTGTTGCCCTGACAATAATCCCCTTTATCACGAGTAAATTGCTCAAAGGAGATGTTGATCCGAGAGGAAATATAGTGCTCAGGGGGTTTCACAAGGTTATTGATTTTACATATTCCCGCGCTCTTCACTGGTCACTCGGAAATCCGGTAAAGACACTGCTGCTTGCACTGTTGTTTTTTATAGCCTCTCTTTTCATCATCCGCCTTGTAGGATTCAGTCTTTTCCCGAAGGCGGGACTGCCACAGTTTTTTATTACTGTCGAAACGCCCAGGGGCAGCAATATAAGTGAAACAGATAAAGCTGTAAGATTTGTTGAATCGGTTCTCAGCACAAGACCTGAAGTGGTTTATTATATGTCAAATGTCGGGAAAGGAAATCCTATGATTTATTATAATTCATTTCAGAAAAATGAACAGGCAACAATCGGGGAGGTGTTTTGTGAAGTTAAACGTGAACTTGTGCCCGACATCGGCAGGTTTATTGATGATCTGCGGGATACGATGAACACTTATGTAAATGCAAGGATATATGTAAATGAGTTCGAAAACGGTTCCCCGGTTGATGCCCCGATTGCCGTACGACTTGTTGGAGATAACCTTGATACGCTGAAGCATTATTCAGGGATCATCGAGGATATCTTCAGGCAGCATGAAGGGGCCACTTACATTAAAAACCCTCTTAGCCAGTCACTTACAGATATCAAGGTTAGCGTTAACTCGGGAAAGGCAGGTATGTTCGGCGTCCCTTCAGCGGAGATAGACAGGACTATCAGGCTTGCTCTTGCAGGGATTACTGCCGGGAAATATCGCGATTCGGATGGCAAGGAATATTCAATAAATGTCAGGATGCCGGAAACCGGACCTGACGATCATCTCATTCTTGAGGATATTTATATTGCGTCACTTACCGGAGCACAGATACCATTGTCTCAGCTTGCCAGTATCGGATTCTCCGGTTCACCGACACTGATACAGCACTATAACAATGATAGAGCAATGACTGTTTCCTCATCCGTCAGAACGGGATTCAATACTGACAGGGTTACCAAGGAAATACTCTCTAAAATCAGGAATCTGAAGCTTCCTGAGGGATTTAAGATAGTTGAAGCTGGTGAGATTGAAAGCAGGAGGGAAAGCTTCGAAGGAATCGGAACAGCGATCATTATTGCCATTTTTGGGATTTTCGCAGTGCTGATACTTGAATTCAGGACCTTCAAGAGCACACTTATTGTTCTTTCGGTCATTCCGCTGGGAATAATAGGTGGTCTGGTTATGTTATGGCTAACCGGTTATACTCTTTCATTTGCTGCAGCAATAGGTTTTGTGGCTTTAACAGGTATTGAGATCAAAAATTCCATCCTGCTGGTCGATTTTACCAACCAGCTTCGTGAACAGGGTACTCCTCTTAATAATGCCATAATAGAAGCCGGAGAGATAAGATTTCTGCCTGTTCTTCTGACAACCCTGACAGCGATAGGCGGACTTTTACCTATTGCACTGAGCAGATCGGCACTCTATTCACCGCTTGCCTTTGTGATAATAGGAGGACTGATAACCTCAACACTGCTTGCAAGACTGGTTACTCCTGTAATGTATAAAATTATACCCCCGAAAATCTGAAAATAATAACGACGTTGCATGCAACATCGCTACATAATTAAATTTCTATAACAGATACCCTATATTTGATAATAATTTCATAACTTGTATGGATCAAAACCCGATCTGTAATTAAACATAATCAACATGAGAATTCTTATTATTGGATCTATTGCATTTGTAATCTGGTGTTTCGTTTCCGCATGGCTGTATAATGATCATCTTTTACCGGCTCTTAAAAAACCGGTCGCAGTTGTTACAGTTCAGGATACCGGCACCAGGGAGGCAGATTCTTTAGCGAAGCTTAAAGCAATGATGCCGGAGGACCTCATGATCTATTTTGAATTTAATGACTCAAAATTCAAACCTGATCCGCAAACTGATAGCAGAGTAGCTGAATTTAGGGCATGGCTCGATAAATATCCGGGTTCAATGCTCAGTGTAACAGGTCATACCGACCTGGTAGGAACTCCTGAATATAACCAGGCTCTGGGGTTGAAAAGAGCTGAAGTTGTTGGCAAATACCTTGAGAACCAAGGAATTGGTGCAGGGAAAATATTGACTGAATCCCTCGGAGAGAGTAAGCCTGTCGAGGGTTACATCACCAAAGAAAAGAGGGCGAAAAACAGAAGAACAGAAATAACAATTAAAATGCAATAATATGACACTATCATTTATACAACTCGTATCTGTTGCAGGAGCTGTCATTACAATAATAGCTCTGCTTCTGGTTGCAGCGATAATAGGATATCTGACAGCATGGTTTTATGCAAAATCAGTTTATAAGCCTATAATTAAGGGTTTGGAAGAAGAAAAAGAAAATCTTCTTAAGCAGGTAGCAGAGCTGAAGGAAGATATCGGCAAGCTTAACGGTAAAGTTGATGAACTGAATGGACAGATTTCCAAACTGGAAGAGGAGGTAAAAAAGAAAGGCGACGAGATTATAGAATTGAAAAATAAGCAATAAAATAGACTCAGCCTGCCGGTACTTCAAATATATTTATGACTACTCAGCCATAAACTAAATTATATTTGGACTTAATGCCTATTTTCCTATGGAAGAATGGTAATCCTGCAAAGACCTTACATGATATTTACCATTCTGTCGTTCTTTAATACCTTTGGTAGCGGATAATGCTGCAGATGTTGTTGTTATATAAGGTATGCCGTATTTGATGGCATCTTTTCTTATGTAAGAATCATCATATTCGCTTAAACGGCCTGCAGGTGTGTTGACAACCAGATCGATCTCCCCGTTTTTTATTGCATCAATAATATTGGGTCTGCCCTCATGGACCTTCAGAATCAGTGTTGCCGGAACACCCTGTTCTTCAAGAAATTGCTTTGTGCCTGCGGTTGATAATATATTGAATCCCATATCCCGGAAATTCCTGGCAAATTCAATGATACGATTTTTATCGCGGTCGGCAATTGTGATCAGAACAGTTCCATTCACTGGAAGGGGTGACTGAGTGGCCTCCTGTGATTTAAAAAATGCCATGCCGTATGAATCGGCCATGCCAAGTACTTCGCCGGTGGAGCGCATCTCAGGACCAAGCAGCGGATCGATAGCCGGAAACATATTGAAAGGAAAAACAGCCTCCTTGACGCCATAATGCTTTATACTCCTGTTCCTGAGGTTAAAATCTGACAATTTTTGTCCAAGAAGTATCTGCGTGGCAATCCTGGCCATTGAAACATTACAGACCTTTGAAACAAGAGGAACGGTTCTCGAAGCCCGCGGATTGGCTTCAAGGATATATACCACATCCTCATAAATTGCATACTGGATATTCAGCAGACCGACAACATTTAATTCCATTGCAAGCCTCCGGGTGTAGTCATAAATTGTCTTCTTATGATCTTTCTCTATTACGACAGGGGGAATTACGCAGGCAGAATCGCCCGAATGGATGCCGGCATATTCGATATGCTGCATCACTGCAGGGACAAAAGCATCTGTTCCGTCAGATAATGCATCTGCCTCCGATTCAATTGCATCCTCAAGGAATTTATCAAGAAGAAGTGGTCTGTCGGGAGAAACACCAACAGCTCTTGTCACATATTCTTCAAGCATATCTTCGTCGAGAATTATTTTCATTGCCCTGCCTCCAAGCACGTATGACGGCCTTATCATAAGGGGGTATCCTATCTCTTCTGCTATTGCCAGTGCCTCCTCAAGGTTACCTGCCATACCTGATTCAGGCTGGGGAATACCCAGTTTAGTTATTATATGTCTGAAGCGGTCACGATCTTCAGCAAGATCGATGGTCTCGGGTGTTGTTCCAAGTATTTTCACACCTGCCTCGGCTAACTCCCTCGAGAGGTTAAGAGGGGTCTGCCCTCCGAACTGGACAATAATCCCTTCAGGTTGTTCCTTTTCATAGATACTAAGTACATCTTCGGCAGTCAGAGGCTCGAAATATAGTTTGTCGGAAGTGTCATAATCAGTGGAAACTGTTTCCGGATTACAGTTAACCATAATCGATTCATATCCCGCATCGCGTATAGCAAAAGCTGCATGAACGCAGCAATAGTCGAATTCGATTCCCTGTCCTATCCTGTTAGGACCGCCACCCAGCACCATGATCTTCTTCCTGTTGCTGACCTCTACCTTGTCAGCGGCATTGTAAGTTGAGAAATAATATGCAGCATTCTCAACACCACTGACAGGAACTGGCTCCCACGATTCCTTCAATCCAAGCAAAATCCTTTTTCCCCTGATCTCCCTTTCCGGGATATCCAGAAGCTTTGACAGGTATTTATCAGCAAATCCATCTTTTTTTGCCTGTATCAGAATATCGTCAGGAGGCATTTTTCCCCTGAAAGTAAGGATCTTATCTTCCTCATCAACCAGCTCCTTCATTTGTTGTATGAACCATGATTTGATATGAGTCTTATTATGAAGATCCTCAATATCAGCGCCTTTACGCAATGCCTCGTACATTATGAACTGCCGTTCGCTTGAAGGATTCTTAAGCATGGCCATCAATTCATCAAGAGGTTTCTTATTGAAGTCACCGGCAAAACCAAGTCCGTACCTTCCGATCTCTAGTGACCTTATTGCTTTCTGGAAAGCCTCTTTATAATTCTTCCCGATGCTCATAACCTCACCTACAGCTTGCATCTGTGTTCCGAGCTTATCTTCCAGACCGTCAAATTTTTCAAATGCCCAGCGTGCGAACTTAACAACGACATAATCACCCCCGGGTGTATATTTATTGAGTGTTCCTTCCCGCCAGTATGGTATTTCATCAAGGGTAAGTCCTCCCGCAAGCAGGGATGAGACATAGGCAATGGGGAATCCCGTTGCTTTGGAAGCCAGAGCTGAAGATCTGGACGTACGCGGGTTGATTTCAATAACCACCACTCTTTCTGTTTCGGGGTCATGGGCAAACTGAACATTTGTTCCCCCTATTACTTCTATGGCTTCAACTATATCGTATGAATATTTCTGAAGGCGTTTCTGGAGATCAGGCGATATAGTAAGCATCGGGGCAGTACAATAAGAATCACCCGTATGAATGCCCATGGCATCTACATTCTCTATGAAACAGACAGTTATCATCTGGTTTTTGGCATCCCTGACCACTTCAAGCTCCAGCTCCTCCCAGCCAAGGACAGATTCTTCTATAAGAACTTGATTTACTATGCTGGCTGCAAGGCCCCTGCTCGCGATTATCTGTAATTCCTCAAGGTTGTATACAAGTCCGCCGCCTGTGCCTCCCATTGTATAGGCAGGACGCACAACCACGGGATAACCAAGTTCAGCGGCCACAATCTCGGCATCTTCAATGTTATTGACCGCCTTGCTTTTTGGCATTTCGATACCAAGTTTGTTCATGGTCTCCTTGAAAGCCGTCCTGTCTTCACCACGTTCTATGGCGTCAATATTAACACCTATGACTTTTACATTATATTCTTTGAGAATACCTTTTCTTGCGAGCTGTGAAGAGAGATTCAAGCCGGTCTGGCCTCCAAGGTTAGGTAGCAGGGCATCAGGACGTTCTTTTTTGATGATTTCTGTGAGGGCATATTCGTTAAGGGGCTCAATATATGTGACATCTGCCATTCCGGGGTCTGTCATTATCGTTGCCGGATTGGAATTGACAAGTACGATTTTATAACCTAATGATCGTAACGCTTTACAAGCCTGTGTCCCCGAATAGTCAAATTCACAAGCCTGTCCGATGATTATGGGACCGGAGCCTATAATCAATATTTTGTTTATATCTTCTCTGCGCGGCATGATAATTAAAAATATGGCCCGAAAGATAAAGAATCAATTTGGAAAGGGGAGAAGTTACGGTATCAAAACAATAAGAAAGATATGAACCGTTTCAGGTGGTTTTAAAAAAGATAGTGGAACCGCTCCGCGGTTCAATTAATACGAAAAATCCTTAAAACAAATATTGATGGAATTCTCAAGGGATTCAAAACAAGAATAATGTACATTAATCTGATCTGCGGAGCAGATCCATTAATGATTGTCAAGGATTGCATTATTAAAATAGAATACCGGAGGTGTTCCATGGAGAAACCACTATTTTTGACATTTGACATCTGTATCTCTTTGAGGAAAAAAGTACGGGGCGAGTTATAAGAATTAAGAAAATCATCAGGGAATGGCTGGTACATGCTGAAACCCGGCGCTACCCTCTGCTCCTTACTTTAAAGATAGTATTTCTCTGCAATATCTATAAGGAAATCCGCCCACTTCTCCTTCTCTGCCCGGTATTTTTCATAATTACTTTCACGAAGCTCTTTCCATCCGTCCATGGCCCATGGGGTACTGCGGATAGTAATTGTGTTTTTTGCTCCTGTAGTCAAAGAGGGACAGATAACCGCTGCATGAAAACAATCTTTTGAAAATCCGTGATTCCCGGTAAGAAATGCATTGAAGAGCTTTTCAGCTGTTCCAAGTCCGGTAGAAACCACATTATAGGGATAATCGAGATCAAGTTTCTGCAGGTCGATTTTATCATCAAGTCCCAGGGCAAAGGCTAAAGCCATGCAAATCTGTTAAGAGATGATATTATTATTTTTCTTTGGTAAGCAGGGTTTTAATATCAGGATTTCCTGCATGGTCCAGTGCAGTCTTACTTTCATTGTCTTTCAGATCGGGGTTTGCTCCTTTTTCCAATAGCAGTTTTACAATTTCTGTATGCCCGTTCAATGAAGCTGCCATCAGGTCTGTGAATCTGGCAGTTCTCTCCAGGTCAAAGCTCGCTTCTTTTTTAAGGAACACCCTTACGATTGCTATATGGCCGCTTTGGGTAGCCCGTATAAAAGCTGTAGTTTTATTGTAGTTCTCCGGTTTTATGGCGTCTGCTGCTTTGCGTTTGGATATTTTTATAGCTTCAAGGTTTCCATTTTCTGAAGTCGCCACCATAGCAGTCATTGGTTCAGTATAGAGTGAATCCGGCATTAATTTATTATAAAACAACATCTTTATAGTTTCTGCAAGTTCATCTTTAGCATTTATAAGAAGGGCATTCGTACCATCCGTTTCCAGTGAATCAGGTTTTGCCCCCTTTCCCAGCAATAGTTTTACTATTTCAGTATTCCCGTTCAGGGAGGCTAAAAACAGAGCATTTGATCCATCAGCACACTTTATACTGATATCAGCGCCGTTGTCCAGCAACAACTTTACACATTCAGTGTATCCGTACAGGGAGGCCGTCATAAGGGCAGTTGTTCCTCCGATAACCTGCAAATCAGGATTTGCTCCTTTTTCCAGCAATAACTTTACCACATCAGTATGCCCGGCCAGGGACGCCTGGATCAGGGCGGTTGTTCTATTGTTAAAATCCTGCATATCCGCTTTTGCACCATTATCGAGTAACAATTTAACAACCTCGATACATCCATTCTGTGATGCTATCATCAGGGATGTGTAGCCATCAAATGCCTGAAGGTTTAAATTTACTCCATAATCGAGTAACATTTTTACAATCTTCGTGTATCCGTTCTGGGATGCCATCATCAGTGCAGTTAATCCGTCAATTTCCTGCAAGTCCGGGTTAATCCCTTTTTTCAGCAATAGTTTTACTATTCTTGTATGACCGCTATAAGAAGCGTACATGGCAGCAGTTACACCATCAATTGCCTGCAGATTGGGATCTGCCCCTCTTCTGATCAAAATTCTGCATGCTGTTGTAAAACCGTTTGCTGCTGCATGCATTAATAAAGTCCTGTCATATCCATCCGTGTAATTAACATTATCTATGTTTCTTGCTAATTCCAGTGTATTTATAAGGTCTATTTCTTTTTGAAGTTTTTCTGCTTCTGTTATTCTCTGTGCTTTTATTTCACCTGAACCGATCAGCACGAATAAACCAATCATCCCTATTGAAAATATTATTTTCATTTAACCTGGTTTAGTGAACTGTTATCTATGCTTCAATTTTTGAATAAATAACTGATCAATGCTTTTTGACTGCAATAACATTCGTGGTTCCGCAAACCCAATAAAGATATAAAAATGTCAGTTAAGTTATGAATACAAGGCAAATATAATTGACGGAAGGGGAGAAGAGGAAAGCAATATCATCATTAATAATTCAATTTATTAGCTTGAATAATTCGTTGAATAATATTATTTTGGCATTATGAGGTGATTTATATTTCAATACTATTCTTTATGGGCTTTAAAAATTCTTTTAAAACGGGACTTGTTAGACGGATTCCGGCTCTGGGATGGCTTCCGAATTACAATCTGAAACTTTTTAGCAACGATACTATATCAGGTCTTACTCTGGCGGCTTATGCAATACCTGTTGCCCTTGCTTATGCAACACTGGCAGGTTTACCACCGCAATATGGTATTTATGGTTATCTGATAGGCGGGGTGTTTTATGCTATGCTGGGAACCGGAAAGCAGTTGGCGGTTGGTCCGACCTCTGCAATTTCACTGCTTATAGGTGTGACGCTTGCTGATCTTGCAGGCGGTGATGTTCGGCGATGGGTGGATCTTGCATCGCTGTCAGCCCTGATATTTGCCGTTATGAGCATCCTGGCTTATCTGCTTCGTCTGAGCAGTATAATAAACTTTATAAGCGAAATTGTTCTGGTGGGTTTTAAAGCCGGTGCAGCAATAGCAATAGCTCTGACTCAGTTGCCAAAGCTTTTTGGTGTTGCCGGCGGCGGTGAAAGTTCCATTGATCGTTTAACAGTACTTTTTAACCAGCTGCCGGAAACAAATATTTATGTTTTGATATTTGGTATTGTTGCAATTGTTTTACTTGTGACAGGAGATAAATTATTTCCGGGCAAACCTGTCGCAATTATAGTTGTAGCGTTATCAGTAATCATTATGTCATTTACGCCGCCTGGCTCAATGAATTTCAAAACCGTTGGTATTCTGCCAAGCGGTCTGCCTGAATTACGTATTCCAACGTTAAATATCGAAGATATTGGGAAAATAATTCCCCTGGCATTTGCCTGTTTTCTGCTGGCTTATATTGAAAGTGTCTCTGCAGCTAAAACACTGGCTCAAAAGAATGGCTACGATATTGATGCGAGACAGGAGCTGCTTGCACTGGGAATTGCCAACCTTGCCACATCTTTAGGTCAGGGATACCCGGTAAGCGGCGGTTTATCGCAATCGGCAGTTAATGATAAAGCTGGCGCCAGAACCCCGTTATCGCTTGTTGTTGCATCGGGTGCCATTGCAGTTTGTCTTTTGTTGCTTACCGGACTGCTGAAAAACCTCCCCAATGTTATCCTGGCATCGATTGTCATGGTTGCCATCAAGGGCCTGTTTGACATCAAAGAAATGAAACGACTGTTCAAAGTAAACCGTTTTGATTTCATCATAGCAATGACAGCACTGGTCAGCGTACTGATATTCGGAATATTATATGGAGTCCTGATAGCAGCACTTTTTTCTCTAACACTGATAATAAGAAATGTGTCCAGTCCCAATGTGGCATTTCTTGGCAGGATTCCCGGAACAAACAGGTATACTGATATCAAGCGGCATCCCGACAATGAATTATTACCTGGAATACTTCTATTCAGGGTGGAGTCACAGCTGGTATATTTCAATGTAGCGACAGTATACAACACCGTGTGGGCCAGGGTTAAGGAGATGGGGGCATCACTGAAAACAGTAATATTTGATTTAAGTACCTCAGCCACAATTGATTCCAGCGGAGCAAGGTTGATAAAACGGTTACAGCAGAATCTGCAGAAAAGAGGTATTGAATTAAAGGTTGCTGAAGCTCATTCGGAGGTACGTGATATCTTAAGATATGAAGATATTGAGCAATTACTGGGTCATGTCAGCAGACGGGATACTCTCCACGATATTGTTGTTACTGCTATTGGTGAGAGAGAACCTGATGTTAAAAAGGCACCTGTCAAGCCAAAAAAACTGCTAACGCCTGAGATTGTTGCACAGATAATATTAGGCAATAACTATTTTACAGAAACACATCCCCGCGAATATTTCGAAAGCTTCAGTTTCGAACAGAAACCCTATATCACACTTGTGACATGTTCCGATTCGCGGGTGCCGCTTAATTCCCTGATGCCTGATACTTCAAACAAGGTTTTTTCAATTCAGAATATCGGCAACCAGATACTGTCGACTGAGGGTTCTGTCGATTATGGTATTTATCATCTGAAGACACCTTTGTTGTTTTTCCTTGGACATTCTGATTGCGGGGCTATAAAAGCTTACCTGAAAGGATTCGAGAAGGAGACCTACAACATTAAGCATGAGCTCGACTTCTTAAGACCCACAATTAAAGAAAATGCAGCTGTCACGGATTTTGAAAAGCTCCACACCCGGATCATTGAAAAGAACCTCGATTACCAGGTGAATATTGCTTACAAGAAATACAGGGATCTGGTACAATCGGGAGAATTGACAATAATCGCTGGTTTCTACGATTTCAAGGGAGAATATGGAAGGGGTATGGGTGATATTGTAATTGTGAATGTAAATAAACAAAAGGATGTTGAGGGAATGCGTAACCTGCCTCTTTTTGATATTTTGTCGAAAGCGCAGAAAGAACTGCATATAGGGAGACTGCCTGAATAATGATATGTACTTACAATTAATTTATCTTATTTATCATGCTGATCCAGAAGTTCCTTGTTCATAATCGAATTCAGTTCTATTTGCTCTGTAAGCAATGAATCAGTACACAGTTTCAGCGCCCGGTTCAGATAGATTTCACTGTTGTTTAGAAATGAACTTTTCAACTGATTGTTTTTATTAATTTTGCCAAGGCGCTGAAATTCAAGACCGGCTGCATAATTAGCCTGAATGTCATTTTTATCGGCTGCCAGTATCTGTAACTGTTTATTCAGTTCATTTACATTTTCAGGGAGTGCTTCAAAGACCAGTAAAAAAGTCCCGGCTTGATCATAGCCTTCCTGTTCCCATATAATATCGCCATTTACAGTAGTGACAACCACCTTCGGAATTGAATTAGCCCGGTATTTTTTTACAAGGTTTTTTTCGGCTTCAACGTCAATCCTTACTCCAACAAAGTAAGTTGCAAATTTTAGAACCTCAGGATTCTGCCATAGTTCCGCATCCATATCTTTACAAGGGTGGCACCATGATGCCCAGAAGTCCATTACTATCAATCTTCCTGATTTATTAGCGATTGATCTGGCCAGGTCATAATTACGCAGCAGGTGAATCTGTGCTCCGGCACTTGCCGAAAAAAGTAAACAGCCTGACAGAAATAACAGGGTTTTATTTTTCACAACGAAATAAGATTACTCTTCAAAGTTAAAACATAAAACAAAATATCCTGTAAAAGCAATCTGTTTTTTGTTTTTTTGCTTATTACCAGGTTCTGTGTCTATCTGGACTACAAGACTATCAGACTGTATGACTGCAAGACAAAAAAGCCGCAAAATTTGCGGCTTTTCAGTTGCTCCGTCAGGGCTCGAACCTGAACTTTTCTGATCCAGAGTCAGACGTGTTGCCAATTACACCACGGAGCAGTTTAGCAGGGGGCAAAGATATGAAAAACTAAAATATCATGCAATCCAAATAAACACATTGATTGCACGATCGCACGATTCATTTCTTCACCTTCGCCCAGGTATCCCTCAGCGAAACTGTCCTGTTGAAGACCAGGCTGGACTCAGTGGAGTTGTAATCAACACAAAAATACCCCACGCGCTGGAACTGAAATCTGTCAAGTGGTTTTGCCGAACGAAGTGAGGGTTCAAGCTTACAACCCTTTAGTATTTTAAGAGAATCGGGATTCAGAAATTTACTGTAATTATCATCTTTTTGTCCTGCGGGATCTTCATGATCGAAGAGCCTGTCATACAGCCTGACCTCAGCATCAACTGCATGCCGGGCAGATACCCAGTGAAGAGTTCCTTTTACCTTCTTTTCCGATTCATGACTGCCGCTCCTCGTTGAAGGATCATAGGTGCAATAAACCTCTTCAATGATCCCCGTTTTTTCATTCTTCCTGTATGATTCACATTTGATAATGTATGCTCCTTTAAGCCGGACTTCCATTCCCGGAGCAAGACGGAAAAATTTATGAGGAGGATTCTCCATGAAATCGTCCTGCTCAATATAAAGCTCATTGCTGAACGGGATCTTTCTTTTTCCCATGTTCTCATCCTCAGGATTGTTGATCACTTCAACATCTTCTGCTTTATCATTCGGATAATTGGTAATTATTACCCTGAGCGGATTCAGAACCCCGAAAACCCTTGGTGCCCTGATATTAAGATCCTCACGTACAGCATGTTCCAGTAGTGAAACATCGTTAATGGCTTCAACTTTTGTATATCCGATGAGGTCGATGAATCTCCTTATTGACTCCGGTGTATAGCCTCTTCTTCGAAGTCCGCACAATGTAGGCATCCTGGGGTCGTCCCAGCCGCTGACTATTTCTTCCTGCACCAGCTCAAGCAGCTTTCTTTTACTCATCATGGTGTAGGTG
>Ga0315538_1000152_pt1 | contig 44963 bp, 51 predicted proteins | sample SalMarSW160230MG_2_FD_203834 | JGI IMG/M metagenome (GOLD analysis project Ga0315538, IMG submission 203834) | Salt marsh sediment microbial communities from the Plum Island Ecosystem LTER, Massachusetts, United States - Salt Marsh Sediment SW1601-230 ...
CTGCAGATCTTCCTCGCTTGTTCTCTCGGTTCTAATCAATTTCAAGGGCATATTGCTCCCTCCTTTAGGCCAATGATTTAACGGCACCTCTTAAGATAGCAAGTCACCATGCTCAAGACAACCTCTGGTCCCCTCCTGCCGGAAGAAGACCGGCCCGCCGTCATCGAGCTTGATGGCCAGGGCAACGAAGGCAAACGGGAAAGCCAAGATGATCAAGCCCACCAGGCTAGCCAAAATATCTATGAACCGTTTTAGCACAAGCTGTATCTTTGAACTCATACGCCCTCTTCATCTTCCATAAACAGAAAAGAACCCGCTCCAATATCTATCATGCTAATCCTTCAATCCCAGCCTTCCGCACTCGCCACCCATCACTCATTACACATCACTCGTCACTGCTTCCTGACCTGCTCAATACACTGAATCAACTTCTCTGCCAGCACAGGGATAGCATGATGCTTCTCAACATATTCCCGCCCGCGCTGGCCCATTGCCTCCCGTTCCTCTTTGGGCATTCGACAAAGTTTAATAATGGCTTCAGCCAGGGCTTGTGGATCTCGCGGCGGAACGGTGAGGCCACAACGGGCCTCCTCAACAGGATTATTTGGAGCTTCAACGGAGAAAAGCACAGGTCTTCCTGCAGCCATGTAGTCAAACAGCTTGTTAGAGCTAATTCCATATTTGAAGACTTTAGCCTTCTCTAGGTTGAAGATAAAGGCATCAGCCTCACTGAGAACCTGAGGCACCTCATTCTTTCGAACCGGATTGCGGAATTGTATATTCCTCAGTTCCAGCCACTTGGCTAGCTCGGTCAGCCTCGGCTTCTCGGGACCGTCGCCGATCAAGATAAGCTTTACATCTTGGCAACCTTGATCCTGTACGATCCTCGCTGCTTGAAGCAACACATCGAGAGCGTTGGCCTGCCCATGTGCCCCCAAATAAACAATCTTAAATCCCTTGCCGTTTTTCTCTGCCGGCTCAATGTCCTTAAACCTCAAAAGATCAACCCCATTAGGGATCCAGACGATTTTTCCCTCACTGATCCCTCGAGCAGAAATATATTCTCCCATGCGAGGGGCAAGAACAATGATCCGCTCCGCGCGTCGGTATAGAAACATCTCCAGCATTCGTAACAGCTTAGTAAAAGGATTACTCTCGCTCAGTTCGCCCATATCGACAATCGTCTGCGGCCAGAGATCGCGCACTTCCATGATGAACCTAGCTCGATGCTGCTTAGCTACCCAATAGGCCGCTAACACTGCGAAGGGGTGCACCGAAGAGCCTATGATGACGTCCGGGTTTCGAATCTCTGGAGAAAGCTTGGGCAACTTTCGCCCGATCCACCAGGAGCGGACCATGTAACTCACCATGTTCAGCACCCGCCGCCAGTTGTTTTTTTGATACGGAAATGTTCCGAGCCAGACAAATTTTACGCCATCAACATCCTCGATCCTCCAAGATTCGCCAGGTGAGAGTTTCGTTGTACGGCGTTCAGAATGGCGAAAACCAGAGGCGAGAATTACTACTTCATGGTGCCGAGCGACCAGCTCTTTCCCCAAGTCGAAGTGACGGGTCCCGCCGGGAAGATCAGGCGTAACAGCATAGTGGTTGAAGATCCAGAGGTTCATCTTTTCAAGGAAACAATAACTTCAGCGATTCGCTGGCTGGCCCGACCGTCGCCGTAAAGGCCAACTTGCGGTTCAGCTCGCTTCCGGCTATTGAAGTGCTCTACTGCTCTTAAGATGTTATCTTTGTTAGCTCCTGCTAGCACGTTCCATCCCGCCTCTACGGTCTCCACCCACTCGGTCTCCTCCCGTAGGGTGATACACGGCAACTCAAGAATGAAAGCCTCCTTCTGCACCCCACCGGAGTCGGTCAGGATCAGCTCGGCGTTCTTTTCCAGCAAGAGCATATCGAGATAGGACACAGGCTCGATGATCATGATCTTAGAGTTGAGAGTTGAGAGTTGAGAGTTAGAGAAGCATTGGGATAGGGCCTTTCGGGTACGGGGATGAAGTGGCGTAACTACCGGCACTTTCGCTGCGATCTCAGAAAGAGCCTTAAAGATCGCTTTCACTCGCGCAGGATCGTCAGTGTTCTCCGCACGGTGAACCGTGGCCAAGGCGTAGCCCTTGGGTTTATCGAGTTTGAGATGAAGCTGATCGAGAATCGTCGACCGCTGCTCGGCAAGTTTCAGGCTATACAGGACTGAGTCGAACATTACATCGCCGGCGTTGATCACCAAGGGATCATCAAGTGAGCAGCTTAGATCAAGATCGCCGATTGAAAGAGGCGCTAGCATCCCCTCACTGGCGATGTTCGCAAAGCCCTCCGCCGCTAAATTCTTTACGGATGTTTCAGTAGGACAGAACAAGATCGTCGAGACATAATCGGTTAGCACTCGGTTGATTTCCTCCGGCATTGCCTTCTTATAGCTTCGTAGTCCGGCTTCAACATGTGCCACGGGTATATGTAGCTTGGCCGCCGCAAGCGCTCCTGCCAAGGTGCTATTTGTGTCGCCGTAGACCAAGACAAGATCAGGCCGCTCTTTCAGCAAAACCTGCTCAATTTGCTTAAGCATCTCGCCGGTTTGCTCCCCGTGGTTCCCCGAGCCCACCCCCAGGTTGTAGTCCGGCTTGGGGATATGGAGCTCGTCAAAGACAATCTTAGACAACTCATAATCGTAATGCTGGCCAGTGTGGACGATCAGCTCTTGAATAAGCTTATCGGAGCCATGTTCTTGGTTATATTCAGCCACCGCCCGCGAAACAGCGGCCATCTTGATGAACTGGGGCCGGGCACCGACGATGTGAATCGTCTTCATTCTGGAACTACGCTGAAGTATTGTCTATTCCCCTTACCGAACCGGTAGATCCGGAAATGAGGATCGAACGCGAAGGCCCGCTCGATCCCTTCCCGCTCCATCACGGCGAAGCTAGTAGCATCGACCAGGGAGAAATCCTGATCGGAAAATCTTTTGATGATCTCACGCGCTTGGTTTAAGTCCTGTGACTCAACCTTGATCATCTCGACGATCCCTGAACGCAGCCCATCCCAGAACTCTATCGCCACCCTTCTCCCCAGGCGGTTTCCTATGAGGAACCAACACTCAAGTAAAATATAATCCGTGGTCACCAATTGCTCCCTGATAAGCGATCCATAAAGGTTTCTAGCGTGGGGATAATTTCGATCGCTCTCGTCTGCCAAGGCATAGAAAGCAGAGGTATCAACGAAGATTTTCATCCCGGGAGATAGCCTCGCTTATGTAGCGATCGTGCTCTTCAGCTGCATCGCTGCTGCCACTCTTACCCAACCCGACAATCCTAAAGAAGTCCTCTCGGGAGGTCTCTTTGCGCAGATACTCCCTTGCTAGCCGACGTAGGAGTTCAGCCAGTGAGATCCCCTTCGCCTCCGCCTCCCTCTTTAGCAACCGATGCTGCTCCGGCTCCAGATAGACTTGGGTCCGCTTTAAGGCCATCCTCTCTCACCCCTGTATAGCGACATCAACATTATAACACCGACATTGGTAGCTAGCAACTCCGACATGTCAATTCTCTCAGAGATTTGGGCAGTCTGTACTAGCGACATCTTTGCCAGATGCAGTATACGACCGGGCATACCTCTCCCGCTGGAGTTCCGAACTAATCCGATGCCAATAGTTTCTCATACAGAGCCAAGAGCTTCTTTCCCTCGTTCTCCCAATTGTACTTCTCCACCACCGCCCGGCGGCCGTTCTCGCCCATCTCTTTTGCCTTATCAGGGTTATTAAGAAGATACTCCAGAGCCTTAGCTACTTTCTCAGGCCTGGCAGGGTTTACTACTACACCACATCGAGCTGATTGGACAATGTCTCTATACAAAGGAAAATCTGATGCTACAACAGCTGTCCCAGAAGCCATGTATTCGAATATTTTGTTGGGCAGACAACTCATGTTGTTGGGTGTCGGCTCGTATAGAACGACCCCAACCAAGTGCTTTGATAGTTCCTTGCCTAGACTTGTATAGGGGACGGGAGGCTTAACTCTAACGGCACCATTAAGCTCGTGCTTCGTGATGAAGTTCACTATATGAGCTCTATATTGGTTTGAAGAGAAATTCCCCATCAAGGTGACTTCCGGTTCATGATCATCCCTCAGTTCGCTAACTGCACCAAGGAGAACTTCAATCCCTCTATGCGGATGAATGCCCCCACTATAGATTATGCCCGTCCTCTCATCATGCGCGGGCATACGGAAATTCCTCTGCAATGGGTAGTTCTCCAATCTCACTGCTCTTCTCGCCCTTTTTGTGTATCGCTTCCCGACTATGGGTGTTGTGAAGACTACTCCATCGAGTACGGGAATCAGCAGATTCTCAAGGAACGAAAACAACCCCGCTATCGCTGGGCGCAGAGGCCTAGGAATCCATTCCTTGCTCTTGATAGCATTCGGATAGTGCTCATGAACATCGTATATCACCTTTGCTTTCGTGAAAAATCTCAATAGGATACCTACCAGAAGCAACTCGGGATCATGAAAATGATAGAGCTCAGCTCGTTCTCGCAACGCCAGGGAGAAGATCCTCCATCCTCTCAGCCATCTCAGGATACGCCGGCTGGATCTTGCAATTCTTATGACTCTAACTCCATCTACGACCTCATTCATAGTGTGCGGAGCTACCAAACTGACTTCATAGCCACCTTCTACCAAAGATCCCGCCTCTCGGTGGAACACACGGCTATCGAACGGCTGATGAACGCTAGTCAATATGCATACCTTCTTCGCAGGAATCATGCGGATTGGCCTCTACTGGTCAGATCTGCTTGGACAGGGATCCTACACGCAAGAAGAATACCTATGCTGAACCATAGGTACTTGTTGCTATTCAAGTCGCCACTTACCAGGCTGTTTATCGCGGAAAACAACAAGAGCCCCATAATCCCATAGGCGTGCCACCGACTCCTCAGAGAGTTCCGCACGAAGAACTTGGCTTTGAGGTAGACTGTGTGGAACAGGGCTACAGATGCGACGATTCCGATGAGTCCCAGCTCACTCGCAATTTCCAGCACTATGTTGTGGGGATAGGCATTAGTCGCATTCACAACACCAATGAATACAGCGAAGCTTCCTATTCCCTTGCCCCATATCGGCGCCTCTTGAAACATCCGTGCTGCTTCTGCGAATAGCGGCAATCTACCTCCCATCACATTCCTGCCTTCCAAAATCACCTCGATAAAGCGATAATAAGCAGTTGCCGGAAGCAGTTTTAGTGCCATCAAGATCCCCAACACCGCAACGAACAACCCCAGAACAGCACTGTACCTTGAGAATCTAGCCGGGAACCGCAGGGTGAGTACTCCTATCGCAAGGAGTGTAATCACCAAACCCAGTGTGGGCCCTCTTGCCCCTGAGTACAAGAGAGCTCCTCCCGTAACAAGCATAAGGAGTATACCTAGTACCCTTCTACCGGGCTTTTTCCCTCTGTGTTTCTCTGCCAATACGAAGAAGAAGAGCGAGATCAAGAGACCCATCCCGCTTAGTCTCCCCAGCCCGATATAGTCAGCGTTAGCGACTTCGGAAGCCTTCATAAGGACCGCTACGAGAGAAAACGCAGCTGCATGGACCAGGAGATAGGCAATGGCTCGTTCGGAGAAGCTCCTTCTGGATGAACTATGTAGCAAAGGCAGGAGTATTAAGCTGTTGGTGATGATGAAATACCGGCACACCTTATCCAGCCCATTAGATGGCGCTATTGTCCAAAGAAGGGTTGCCAGCATGATTCCCTCTACCACGAAAAGATAGAGGAGGAATCTCACTGTCAATCTGTCCACTCGAGGAGGGCTTGAAGTTAGCAACTGCAGGATTGTCCGGACGTACCCTATCGCGACAGCAAGCAGCGTGAGATCTACAACTTCATATAGGATAGCGGCGTTTCCCCACAGTTTAAAGAAGCCTGCCAGGAGTGCTATTATGTAAGTGAATTCAATGTCGCATACTAACAGGATAAGGCTCACGCTGATGAGTTTGATAGCAATGGGTACCGGGGACAGAATCACGATCCAGAACAAGACGGGAAGCGCAATTTGCAGCTTCTCCTTAATTCCAGTATCGCTATCTATTGACGCCGAAAAGCCATGCGAGAATTGCGATTCCAATTAGCACCCCTGTGGTAAACAGGACAAAAACAGTGGCTCTGGTGTTTCTTCCGAATAGATAGCTTGCTCTTCTGATAGTGAATAGGTATTGCAGCGCCCTGTTCCTGATCATGGGAACTGCATCGTTCTCCTCAAAGAGAGATACTCGCCCCCCGTTGTGTGTTACGCGCAGAAGCCCTTCAGCTGTGGTGAAAGAAAGTTTCTTCTGTCGCATCAAGAAGCCTAGGAACTCGTCCACTCTCCGAATGACTCTCGTTCGGACCCCTTTCAAGTTCCCGTCGCTGTCCCGTGCAATGAAAGAGAAACTATGCAACATGAGGACCACAACTTCGGGCCTTTCTTTCCTCATCATTTCGGCGAAGACCTTCTTAAACTCATATCGAGACACAGCGTCCAGGGCTATGCTGTCGTATCTCTTGATCCCGAGAAGATCAAAACTCTTGAATACCGTAACCGGAACTTCTATGAGATCTCCATAGCATTTGAGGTTGTTGATGGTAAGGGGGGGATCGTTGAGACCACACCAGCGGTTGCGATAGAACATTGAGAAGTCCGCCTTGATCCCAGCGGCACACAGCGCCTGTAACGTGTCATAGTTGGCGCCGTATTTGCCCGCTCGAAATGCAAGAGGATGCTTCTTCCATAGCTTCTCGAATGTTTCAATTGACCGGGTTATGATCTCTAGCTGCTCATTATAGTCGTATTCCCAAAGAAACCGCGGCCCGTTGGTGATGTGATCAGGATGAACATGGAGTTGAAGGTCATGCCCTCTCTCAAGGATTCTCACTCCGACCTGTTTGATTGCTGCCTCTCCCCATGTCCATACTTCCGCAACATCCAGAAAGAAAGTGGCTTTCACGCCCCAACGTTCGCAGATGTCCATGATTCGTGAGATCCCGAACTCCTCGTCTCCGTGCCTGCCGTAGATCCAGTCGTCGACTGGATTGCACCCTCGGTGAGCTTCCACATCCACAGTGACTAGGACGTGCACCTTTACCCCCGCGTCATCTAGACGCACGTCGTAGCTGCTGGCCCAGGGCTCTTAATCGACGAAGCCAGTTTACCACTTTGCGTTCCAAGGCGCTCCCCCCCATTTCACAACTCCGAGGTAGTTCCACTACCTGTCCACCGAAACCCGTCTTGAAGAGATAGATGCCGTGTCCTTTTGTTCCTTGCTTCGCGGATGGCGAAACTCCACCCAGATCGAAGTTGCGATAGCCCCTCATCTTAGCGTCTTTCAAGATGTGCCAGACCGCACACTTCTGACCGGGAATCCTGCGGAGCTCTGGCTCCCCTGCGCGCGCAGCATACATGTATATACAAGTCGCCCCTGCGTAGAGCATTAGAACAGCGGATATCGCTTGACCATCGTAGAACGAGAAGAACAGCCGGGCATGTTCAGAAGGGAACAGAACTCTGGCCATGGCATTGAAGAGTTTCCTCGGCAAAGGGGCTCTTCGTGTTCGCGCGTACGTCCTTGCATACATCTCATAGAATCGCTCCATCCCCTTCTTGGAACTCTGTTCAGCAACAGACACCCCTAGTCGCTGCGCCTTTCTGATCTCGTTCCGGTAGTTCGCGCGGAAGTCGCTGAAGAGCACGCCGTCCGGTCTTGTCAGGTCCAAGAGGACGGTATGCTGGTAGTTCATCCGTGTGCGGGACACACATGCATGTTCAAGCTTCAGGGTTTCGGAGGCCGCGTGATATGGTTCAAGCAGGAGTATTGCACACCGTTGTGCTTTCGCGAATTGTTTCACCCCGATAAGGAACTCATCCCGTATTGAATCGTTACCATAGTCCAAGACTGGACCAAAAGGGATCTGGGCGATACGCCGAAATGCGCCAGGTATCTGCTTGAGGAGTACCTGCGCTCCGGCGAGTATTTGTCCGGATTCGCTGAGCAGAGCGATCCTATATGGCTGCCACCCCTGGACCTTCTTTATCTCTCCCCATTCATACAGCTGGAAGGCATGGCTGAAGTCATGAGATTCCACAAATCGATTCCATCTGTCCTTGTCCTTAATGAGCTCAACGTTCATCTGACCGTCTCTCTTTGTGACGCAATACTTCGGCGATCTTACTTTCCATGTCTGCAACAACACTATCCCAGTCATACTTAAGAGCAAGAGAAATCCTTTCCTGCTTTCTCTCGTCGGAATCTTCCAGTAACGCCTTCTCAATGTTCAAGACGAATTCGGCTGGGGTTTTAGCTAAGTACTGCACCTTCTTAAAGTCTTCGAAGTAATCTAGCTGTGGTAGATAGCTCGAGACTACTGGTTCCCCCATTATTAAGTATTCGAGCAGCTTTGTTCCGATACCGCTTTGAGTCAACGTATTTGCGTGATAGGGTGTTAATGTAACATCTAAATGAGCAAGATACCGTGGGAGTTCGGAATGGGGTTTCCGCCCTAAGAAATGAACGTTGTTGTATCGGCGGATTTCATGGTTTTCAGGGATACCAACCCTTCCTATGAATACAAAAGACCACTCTGGGTGCTTGTCTGCTGCTGCCATAATTAAGTCCCAATTAATCACTTGATCTGTGATATTCGCTGATACCGCTCCAAGACGTGGTTTGGCAATTTGCAACATGTCCTCAGGGACTTCTGGGTTGATTATCCCGCGAAAGGTTTTGACGTCGGCACCATTCGAAAAAAGGAAAACATTTTCAGAATACTTAGATGCGTATTCATAATACTTTCCGTCTATTACGAACACTATGTCAGCTTGAGTCAGCAATTTCTTTATCCAATACCTCTTCCAAAAGAGGTTTAGCTTTCGCAACGGTTTCCAAAAACACCTTCGAAATATGAATGGCGCAAACCATTCTTCCCAAGTATTACACCAATCAGCCACTACCAACTCTTCGTTCAATCTACCGATCACCGGACAGGTCGCTGGCTGAGTAATCCATAGTATGGGTTGCCCAGGTTGCCCAAACTGCGGGTATCGTTTCAATCGTCGCCGCAGATCATATAGGAAGTAGCTGTAGTACAGTTTATTGACAAGCGGGATCCTTGTGAAAGGAAACCAAGAGGCAGGAGGAGTATAGAGGTACAAATTCAGCAATTCCTGACTCTTGCTGATTCCTTCTTTGCGACGGCGCCTCTTGGACTGCAAGTCGGAACGCCAATCATTTCTCTGCAATGAAACGAACCATGAAAACGGGCATTCCACAAAGATAACAGGGCGTGTTTTCGCAAGTCTCTTGCACTCCTGTTGTTCGCGTTGTATGTTTACCTCAAAATCCATGAATGCAAAATAGATAATGTACTCGCCTTCCATGCTATGTTAACCCTTTTCTACTTTTCATGATGAAACCCGTAATTGTCTTGCCTGCAATTACAAATTGCCGCATTGAGCCATACCTCTAGGTACACCACTTTGATTTTACTCTATATCCGGTCGAAATATGGAATATACCATTGCCCGACCAATGCGCGCTTTGCCTCTCTAGACAAAGGTAGCCACATGGCCAAGTGTTGCGGTCTCCAAATAATTCTAACTCTTGGGGCAAGCCATTGGCTTGATTGACTGCCTTGGCGAGCGTTGACATATATCTTGCTGTAGGAATTAGCGAGCGCACACCACAAGTGTTCAAACGTAGCAGTGTGACCTACCAACTCGTATACATAACCGGTCTCCATTGATCTTCCAACCAGTGCATATCCTTGTAGTTCGTCAGTTTCATTAACCATAAAAGCATCAACGGAAGAGGCGGGTAAAGGTACTACCCTGTAGTCCAATTCTGACCTCACAACTCGCTCTGGCACCCACTGTGAGTAGGCAGAATCTATCCACCGAATATGCTTATCAGTTAGAGAGTGGGCGACTACGAGATTGCTACATTGGGGAGACTGGGGCAGCTCTACCTCGCCAAAGACCCCTTCATCCTCAAGAAACCACCCCAAGCGTTGGTAGAAACGCGGTATGGTGGTCCATAAGACAGCGAAGTCAACCCCGGCCTTACTCAGATCGCCTTGTACGGTACGCATTACGAGCGAAGCCAAACCTCGACCACGATATTCCGGCCTCGTGTAAACTATGCCAATCATAGCTCCTTGCCAGAGTTGGCCTTGAGCTATCCAAGCAAACCGCTTGATAGCCGCGGTGGAGCAGATCAGATCATCAACATAAGCCACATAGATGTTATCGAGATTGGTCTCGCAGAATATCTGTGGGAACCGCTGTGCTAACGAGAGGCGACGGTCTTTGCCCGAGATAAAGGCCTCGTCCAGGAGTTCCAGTAGATGGGGAAGCTCTTCCAAACGACAATGTTCTCCACTGACTCCCATATGAAGCTCTCTACCGCCCTTTCCGAATGCAATCGACAATGTACTCCCGGTCTTTTGGGGTCACCCACCACCCAGAGGGGATGCTGACCGCTTGGCTATCAAACTTATCTACACCAGGCAACTCCCGTCGGTCAGCGTTAAAGCAGGAGTAGATATCATTGCGAATATGCAACCGCTGCGAAGCAATGCCGTCTTCCCTTAACTTCCTGATCAGATCATCCCGCTGCTCTACCAACAATGTATGCGTCCAATAGGCTGAAACTGAGTCCGAGCGGCGCTTGAGCAGTCGCACGCCAGGGATATCTTTCAGCGCCTCGTCGTAGAAACGCCCGTTTTCACGATAGCGCTCGACAATCGTTTCTACGTGCTTGAACTGTTCGATGCCAATCGTCGCGGCGATGTTATTCATATAAAAGTTGTAACCAGCTACAGGGATATCGCTCTTGGGATTTAGGTCTCCATTGGGTAATCGAAACGAGGGTTGGTGAATACCATAACGTTTAAGCCATTGTGCGCGATCAGCGTCTTCTTCACTGGCAAAGAACAAGGCCGCACCCTCACCAGTTGTGATGTGTTTTACCGCATGGAAAGAATAGGCGGTGAAATCCGTACCATTGTTACCGAGACGGTTACCCTTGTATTTAGCTCCAAAGCTGTCCGCAGCGTCCTCAACCGTCTTCAGCCCGAGGGCGTGTGCAACATCATTGATCACATCAATATCGGCCACATCGCCCGACCAGTGATAAAGCAGTATTGCTTTTGTCTTGAGTGTGATCAACCCTGGAACCTGGTTAGCATCCATCATACCTGTCAATGGGTCAACATCACACCATACCGGACGGGCAAAAAGGTTGGCGATAGGCATCGTCGTAGCCGTGCAACACATCGGGGAGACAATCACCTCATCGCCAGGCCGCACGTCTGCCATAAACAACGCCAAGGTGATTGCCCCGGAGATATCGCTCATTGCTGTTACATTGGGGTTGCCTACATAAGCACGTAATAGATTCTCAAATTGGCGCACTTGTTCACCGTCAGCAAGGTAGCCACTGGCAAGCACGGGCCTGAGCGCCTCACACACTGTGCCCGGCATATGCACCTCGAAAAGGGGGATTCGTCTGTCCAGCATCTACCTACCAGCCTTTCCGGATAGTCTCCACAATATACTCCCGGTCTTCGTCTGATACCCACCAACCGCAAGGGATGTGTAGCATGCGAGAGTAAAAAGAGTCAAGCCCCGGCAACTCGCAGCGGCTGTCCTCGAAGACTGAATGCCAATCATTGCGTTTATGCACCTGTGAGTTGCCTATGCCATGCTCAGTCAGATAGCGAGAGAAGTCATCGCGGCGTTCTGCCAACACAGTGTAGAACCAGTAGGACGGTTCAGCCTCGGCATCCCACGTACAAAGCTCCAGGCCGGGGATGTTTTGCAAAGCTTTGTCAAAGTACCTGCCATTGTCAATATGGCGCTGAATAACCGACTCAACGTGCTCTAACTGCACCAGCCCAATCGTCGCTGTAACATTGTTCATATGATATTTATAACCTACTGTCTTAACATCCACGCTTGTGCGGGGTGCCTGTCTGTCTATTCCAAACCACCGTATTATTCGCCCGTGGGGCAGATCATCCGGGTTATGGCAGGCCAGCATACCTCCATCTACCGTGGTCATATGCTTGATCGCCTGGAGCGAGAACACCAAATACTCCGAGTGGCTACCTAACATCTGTCCACCGTAACGCGCGCCAAGAGCCTGCGCAGCATCTTCAATCACAGGTAAGCTATGTTTCTCAGCCACTGCACGGATCGCATTGATTGGACCGGGGATACCGCCGTAATGCACTACTATAATCGCCTTAGTCCGCGGTGTAATTCGCTCGGCAACAGAGGCGGCTGAGAGATTGCCATTGCGTGGATCTACATCGGCCCAGACCACATTGGCTCCAGTATAACGGATCGCCATATTGGTTGGTTCGGCTGTCATTGCTGTTGAGATCACATCGTCGCCCGGTTGTACGCCAGCCAGGATCAGCGCCGTGTGTATGGCTGCTGTGCCGGAGTAGAACGAGAGGATGTGCGGCCAACCGATGAAATCTCCAAAACGTTGCTCGAACTCAACGACTGGCGCACCTTCCGAGACCTGCCCGCTGTACAATACCTCCTGCAACCGAGGCATCAGTACCGCTTCAGGGGCTATGAACACTCTGAACAACGGAATATGGATTTTTATATGATTAGAAGTTGGCAAATTCCCCCCCTATCATCTCCATTGCTTCAAACTCTCGATCTGCCTGGGCAATCAACTTCCGGAGCACATCACGCGCAACAACATGATCGAGTGAACTGTACTCCTTATCAAGCGACTTCGGTCGCGCCTTGCTCCACCATGCATGAATCTTATAGTATTCCCCCATGTCTTCCGAACGTTCCATTTCTTCCTCGGATATCAGAATCTCGTTGAATTTCTCGCCTGGCAGGTTCCCAATAATGTCATATTTGAAAGGCTTGCCTGCTTCCTCACACAAGACTTGAGCGATATCTAATACACGCGCCGCTGGAGCCTTCCGCACAAAACTCTCACCACCTTGCATCATTTCAGTAGCATATAATACCAGGTCAATTGCTTCATCAAGTGTAAGCAGAAAGCGCGTCATTCGCTCATCGGTTACCGTTAACCGCTGATTCAGCGCCAGCTGTCGACGAAAGAACGGTACGACAGATCCACGCGAGCGGAGTACATTCCCGTATCGAACACAAGCCAGCTTAGTACCATGGTTAGTGCGGGAGAGATTACCATGAAGCACAATCCGCTCCTGTAAGGCCTTGGTCATTCCCATTACGTTTACAGGCTTCACAGCTTTGTCTGTGCTGATGGTAATGACACGTTCTACACGATGCGCTAGTGCACTCTGCACTACGTTTTGCGCCCCTAAGGTATTCGTACGAATAGCTTCCATGGGGAAGTACTCACAGGTTGGTACCTGCTTCAGGGCGGCAGCTTGAAAGACAATGTTGATGTCATTCATAGCATCATCTACTGTAGATCTGTCGCGAATATCTCCGATCACAAAGGTTAGGTCAGGTCGTTTTCCATAAAAGACACGCATATCATACTGCTTCTTCTCATCGCGGCTCAAGACTCGCACCTCTTTGACCCTCAAGGCCAGAAGACGCCGGACAATGAAATTGCCAAACGAGCCGGTCCCACCAGTTACTAGTACACGCTGCTCAGACCAGTTCAGCATTAATTAACCTCCATATCCTCTTGGACAGCAATGCACACTTCTGTATATTCTAAACTACCTCTTGTTAGCATTCTAGCTATGTTATCCCAATCTTACCGCGAACTGTGCTAATTCTTCACCAAGATATACCCAATTATATCTATCTAATACCAACCCCCGTCTTTTGTCAAGCAGGCCCGCGTCATATCTGGCATCTGCTGCTTCCTCGACAGCCTGCTCAAACTCCTCATAGGACCTAACTTGCCGGATCGCTCCCGGGATCTCGGAAAAGAGTGCGAACCTATTGAAAGTCACTATGGGCAGACCGAAAGCCAGGTATTCCTTTAACTTTAGATCATCCAATTCCTTCAATCGAGTGTTTTCCGGATTGAAAGGGATCAAGCCTACGTCAAATGCTTCCAGGACCAATCCCAGGGCCTGATACGGGACCACCCCCAGATAATTTACATTGGGAAACTTCTCTAAATAACTCCATTTATCTGCGATATTTGCGTCAACTTGCCCGGCAAAGATGAAGGACCATGCTGGGTGATCCTCGACCAGCTTTATCATCATCGGCCAATAAAGTATATCAGTTATCGCCCCGACAAAGCCTATACGCGGATGTGGCAGTTCGTTAAGCTTATCTACCTGTAAGAACCTCTCTCTCGTCATCAATTCAATGCTGACCCCGTTAGGCAGAATGCAGGTCGGTTTCTCAATCCCACCAAGATATTTCTCGATGAAGTATGGCACCACAGATACGATTCCATCCGCCATTTCGATGAGCTTGCGTTGCATGATCTCCAACCTCCTCCGGCTGGCTGGGTCTCGCTGGAAGAGGATCACATCATCTGACATGCAATAAAGCAGTACTGCATCAGGAAATCGCTCTTTAAGCATGTATACAAGAGGCAAGAACCGAGGATGTTCGACAAAGATATATGTCTGATTCTCCCTGGCTATCTCCCTGACGATGTTCCTTAGCAGCGCCACACGGAAGAAAATTCTTCGAAGGACATCGGGTAGCGACTTAGGGGGCAGGGGCCATGGCACTGAGGGAGAGACGATCACACCTCCGCGTAGCCACTCCTTACACTCCGTCGCCTCCTCCGTATCGCGGGATAGGAGTGATTTCAGCTTCCCCGGAAGGGATCGACCCCCGTCAACCCAGATAACCCTGTGTCCTTGGCCAAGCAGGGCCCTGGCTAGATGGTGAGCCCTCCTTGGGACAGCCATTCTAAACTTGGTTTGAGAAAGAAAAATCCAGTTTCTCCTCTCATGTTTCTCAATCATTGGCCCTACCACTCCCCAATAATCTTGTGTGGAAACCGACCTTTTCCCATTTTGCCAAATCCAAAAGCTCTTTTGTGTCTATAATATAGCTAGTTCTCATCAATATTCCGCATTTCTGGGGATCGAAATAGCTAAACTCATCGTGTTCAGCCAATACAACCGCACAATCTGACCCCTTAAACGCCTCCTCCAAACTGCTCGGCTGTACCTCAAACTGCTCCACATGAGGATCATATACTCCTATCTTATAGCCAGCCTCTTGCAGAAGCCTGACCAGAGTTACAGCAGGGCTCTCCCGTGTATCATCAATATTGCCCTTGTAGGCGACTCCCAGGATTGTAACCTTGGGCTCCTTGATCCCTTTGGTAACCTCTTTTATAAGCTCGAACACGTGTTTTGGCTGCTGGTCATTAATCTCCCGGCTTGTACGAATAAGCCTCGCCTTATCAGGGAACCTCTCCACGATGAACCAGGGATCCACTGGCAGGCAATGGCCGCCAACCCCTGGCCCTGGCTTGTGCAGGTTCACTCGGGGATGCTTATTCGCTAGCTCAATGACCTCCCAAGCGCTTATGCCAAGCTTCTCGCAGATGATGGCGAGTTCATTAGCCAACGCGATGTTTACATCACGATAGGTGTTTTCTATAAGTTTTACCATCTCTGCTGTTGTAACATCGGTTAGATAGATTTTGCCTTCGACGAACGCACTGTATAGCTCCCTGGCTTTTTCCGCAGACTTCGGATTGATCCCCCCTATGATGCGATCATTCTCGACAAGCTCCTTAAGGATTCTCCCTGGGAGGACTCTCTCCGGGCAATGGGCTACGTAAAGCTCCTCGCCGATCTTCAAGCCTGAGCTTGCTAGCATAGGGACGAGCAGTTCTTCAGTTGTACCAGGGGGTGAAGTGGACTCCAAGACAACAAGGTTGCCAGCTCTGAGTAGAGGAGCAATGCTTGAGGCTGCCGATTCTACAAAGCTCATGTCCGCTGTCTTTTTGTTGGTTACTGGCGTGGGAACAGCGATGATAAAAGCATCAGCCTCTTCGGGTTCCAATCGTGGCAACAGGTTACCCGACCCGATGGCGGCTTCAACCATGGTCCTCAAGCCTGGCTCCTTTATGTGCGGCTCGCCATTCTTAACTTTGGTGATGACTTTCTCATTTACATCGACGCCAATGACCTTAAAGCCGTGAATAGCGAGAACACTAGCTGTAGGAAGTCCTATATAGCCAAGGCCTAATACGCAGATCTCATCCATTGGTCTCCCTCCTGATCTCGAAGATGACCGTTCCGCCATTGGTGAACTCATATGGATCGAGGCATTGCACATAAGCTTTCTCCCCGTTTCCTAAGTCAAGCTCTTTGGGCGGGATCCCTCGGCTCAAGGCAACATAATAGGGCATGATCGAGGCCAGGGAATGCATGCAGATGGGTTGGCCCGTATCTGTCTTCAGGATATACCCCTTTGCAATGGTGAATGCATCGCCCTTTTTATAGATCGGACAATGGCCTCTTACCTCGATGACCCTCACTTGCAGATCACACATTCAGAGTGCCCCCATCAGTATCTTGACGATCCTTCCTGCCGCATGGCCGTCACTATATGGGTTAGGTGCCTGGGCCATTCTGCGATATTCGCCACCATCATTTAGCAATCTGAGCGTCTCCTGAACGATGGAGTCCAGAGAAGTACCTACCAGTTTTGCCGCTCCTACTTCAATGACCTCTGGCCTCTCGGTGACATTTCGCATCACCAATACTGGCTTGTCCAAGGCAGGGGCCTCTTCTTGGATCCCTCCTGAATCTGTCAGAATCAGATAGGCCTTGTCCATCAGTTGGATAAATGAAACGTAGTCCAGGGCCTTGATCAGATGAACCCGCTTAAGGCCTCCCAAGATTCGGTTCACCGGCTCCTGAACGTTAGGGTTAAGATGGACTGGATAGACAATCTCCACCTCATCGTTTGACTCAGCGATCTGTCGCAAAGCCTGGCATATGTTCTCAAGACCTTCTCCAAAGCTCTCCCTGCGATGTCCGGTCACCAGAATGAGTCGAGAGTCGTCAGACGATACTCCAAAGTCGGTTTAAACCATCTGGCCGTTGGCTCGAGACTCTTGGCTTAGGACTAAAAAGAGGGCATCGATGACCGTGTTCCCAGTGACGGAGATGGTCTTCTCTTCGATCCCTTCCTTTAGCAGATGTTCTTTGGCAGTTCCCGTGGGGGCAAAGTGGAAATCGGCTAGGTGACCAACAAGCCTTCTGTTTATCTCCTCGGGAAAGGGATTGTATTTATTGCCTGAACGTAAACCAGCCTCGACATGACCAATTTTTATCTTTAGATAGAAGGCCGCCAAACTAGCAGCAAAAGCAGTGGTAGTGTCACCCTGCACCAGGACAACATCCGGCTGCACTATCTCTAAAACCTCCCTGAGCCTTAACAAGGCTTTGGAGGTTACATCAAACAACGTTTGATTTTGCTCCATGATATCCAGGTCGTCATCTGGCTTCATGTCGAAAAGATCCAAGAACGGGTCAAGCATCTTCCGATGCTGCGCAGTGACGCACACTCGGGATGTAATTTCTGGATACCGCTCCAATTCCTTGATCACCGGGGCAAGTTTGATCGCCTCCGGTCGAGTGCCAAATATTGTTACTACTTTTATCATGGTCAACTCCTTCCTTTTGAGTACTTCAGAAAGAGCTCCCTCCCGACCACTCGCAATAGCGGAACCTCAGTCATTTGATACTTTACAACAGCACTCTTGCCTTCGCCTTAGCCCATTGGCCAAGGGCTAGCCCTGTCCGGCGGTATAGCGTCCAGTCACCGCACTGAGGCACGAGAACCTTTGTCCAAGAGTTGCCAGAGAAGGCGGCAGTGGAGAATTAAAACATGTTGACAGAGCCGAGCTCATAGCCGGTAAAGCTATGGGGCAAATCACGCCCGCAACCTCCTAATGGCTGATCTTCCTAACCTTAGAGGTTTCGTGACTCGTCTCAATTGCTTGTATTGCCACTGGCCGTTTGGATAGTCCAGATGAGACCGTACCGGGAGGTTCATGATTCTACTAAATTCTTCCTCAGACAAGCCTAGCTTGCTAAGAACATACTCTGTTTCCTCTTGAAGTTCTTTAGGCTCGTATAGTGCTTTGTTGAGCTCTTGTAGCGCTTCCCACCGCGTTATTTGCCCCGAACATATCAACGTCGATAAATGGGCTTTTCTTTTGTCGACATTGAACTTTTGAGGCAAGACAAATTTCTGATAAAACCTAGTGAAAATTGACTCACAATGTTTCCCGCCGTAGTTTCTCCAGTCGAACTCCCGTTCAAGTGTTTTAATGCCTTCTTGCTTGTTGTAGCGAACATAATTAAGGATATTGATTTGATGAATGTTTCGGATACGCCGCGTTATTACCTCTCTAAACAAGCCATGTATTGGAAATGTACTTATCCTTTTCTGGCCAAATCTGTCGTGTATTGCCTTGATATTCTTGATATCCCCTTTGTCATACCGCCATGCTTTTGGCAGAATGCCTTCTGAAACAAGGTTCTCACCGCCTAATATATACTTTATTCTCTTCTCCTTAGCAACGTTAAAGAGTGTTGCTTTAATGGCATGATCGGTAAGCATCTCAATATCAATTACAGATGCCTTCAAGAAAGACAATTGTAGGTCCCTGAACTCCTCCCAATTGGTCCGATAAGTATACAAATGTAAATCCAGTTTCTCAACAATGTTTTCAATGTTCCTAATGGCAACTTCTGTATCCCATCCATTGTCAAGATGCACGGCCAAGGGCCGCAATCCCAGTCTTTTGGCATGATAAGCAACAAAGGAGCTATCTACTCCCCCGCTAAGGCCGAGAATACAATCGTATTCCTTAGCTTTTCCATGTTTCTTGATCTCGCCAGCAATCTGCTGGAGCCTTGCCTCTCCCTCTTTCCCGGAAAACAGGAGGTTAGCAGCGCATGAGTAATACTGTTTGCAATGGTTGCAAATACCGTCCGAATCAAATTCAATATCGGGATCGGTCGTATCCATAACGCATCTAGTACAGATTTGGAATGCCTTTCTACACATGACCATCTCCTTTAACTCAGATAATCTCCCCCATTTTGTGTAGTACCTACAGTGAGAGGGCACAGTCCCTAGCGTCGATTTCCACGCTCACTGAACTCAGCTAACATCGGTCAAAATCCTAGTGAGCCGTTTGCTTCCTAGCCAGGGCACAAGGATGTGACAGGCGGCTGGGTATGATACCAAGATCATCCAACTTTGCCATTCCCTTATCAAATGCACCTGCTCCCAGTAAGATCAGCTTGTCGGCCTGTTCGATCACTACCGCTTCTGAGGACACTACTGCCTCAACACCCACCTTCTTGAGCATATTGGCAATGGATCCCAGGTTTCCCATGCCGCAGTTAATGATGATGATCATCAAATTGGTGATTCCTTGTTAATCCGGATTGAAACAAGAGTAGGTTATCCCTGCTGCTTGTCAAGGTAAAGGGGACATTCCTTCACTCGAGTCGTATTTCTCTACCAGTTCTGATTAGCTGATAAATCGGCATAAAGTCGGTGTAATAACAGGAAGATGGCTTCAGTAGTGAAGGTAGCGAAATCTTCTCTAGAGGGCTATTGAGTGGAATTGTCCCGGACACCTTACCCCTGTGGCTCTGAACTAGAGACATGAAACCAGGAATGTAGCTCAACACGCGGTTCAAGACACTCTTGATATTGGTCTTGGTGTGGCCGGCGTTGTATTGGACATGGTTGTAGTGTGATTGCAGCCTGACGAGAATATACGGAAATAGCTCCTTATCAACCATCTCGTAGGCATCTTTCATGGCCAGATCGTCTTTCTGAGCGATTGCTTCAGCAATATCACATCGAATTGCCTGAATAGTTCTGGACCATTCAGGATGAATCATCAGAGAGTAATAGTCGGCTTCAAAAAAACGACCTGGATTGTCTTGCCAAACAGCAGTCAGACAATCTAGCCCTTTCACCTTACCTAGAATAGCTGATAAGCTACATGGATATACTTCACTGCCTAAGTCACGTAATAATAAAGCAACCGCATCTCGGTACATTCTGCGCCATGTATCTGTCCGATGGACAGAGTACTGAGTTGATGTACCATGTCGCATCCACCCAGCCCATCTTTGGTACACTTTCTCATACTCAAGTACGGGTTGTGGGCGATGATATGCACGGGTTATTTTGCCAAAAGCACCACTAGATTCAAGTACCACTGCGATGCGAACTCCGTGAACAGCGCTGTATTCAGTATGATCGTCCAGAAATGCTATGCATTGTTTCAGTCCGTTGGGTATCAAGAAATCATCGTCGCCAGAATACACAGCATACGGTGTCGGCGTTGATTCGACAAGTTCCTTCATACATAAAGCGTCATTCGTATAAGGTGGATTGGGGAGATACCGATAAATGATTTCAAGTTCTCCCTTAAGGGCTTGGATCGCCCGCTTAATCCTTTCCGAGTGTTGGGCATTACTCGAGTCCCCAATGCAGATATATCCATCGAATCCGACCCGGCTGTAATAGTACAATGCTCGAAGCAAAAAGTCAGATCGGTTCAATGTGGGAATCAATATGCTAATCACCTATATCTCCTCCGGGCAACAATGATTAGGAGACTATACTACGCGTATTTCCTCACGAGCTTGTAGGACGCCATATCCCGGATGTGCTGCGTGGTCTCAGGACCGAACTTCCGGGTGATCATGTCCAGATACTTGGGACTATTGAAGTAGACCTGGAAGGCATGGTCTCGGAAGCGTAGTACCTCCGGTGCTGACAGGTACCTCGTCGGTAGGGGTAGTGTGTCCACGGCATGCTGGGAATAGCCGCTCCACTTCTCGGGCAGCGGCCAACTGTCATTAACGGCAATGTTAAACAACTGGGAGCCGGGATAGGCCATTGTACAGTAGAAGTTAGCATACTCCGTGTTGAGGTCGAGAGCGAGGTCAAGGGTTGCCTGTATGGTTTCCAGGTCATCCTCAGGCAGGCCAAAGATGTAATTCCCAATCACATTGATACCTGCAGTTCTGGCAGCCTCGATCGCTCTGTACACCTCATCCTGGTTGAACCCCTTCTGTGCGTCGTCCCGGACACGCTCGCTTGCGGCTTCGATACCAAAAGCAAGCCAGTTGACCCCAGCTCGCTTCAGCTTGTCCAGCATTCCCTCTCTCACGGTGTCCACCCGGGCGTAGGCCCAGATATTGAGGTCGTACTTCCGCTCGATGATCAGGTCGCAGATCCCAATCACATGCTTGGGGTTAAGGACGAATATCTCGTCCGCGATCTTGATGTTCCTAATGCCATATTCACTTACAAGTCTGTCTATCTGTGTGATGACCGATTGCGGACTCCAGAGACGGTAACTGTTCACGCTCTCTTTGTAGCCTAATTCCTTCTCGCCGCTCTTAAACGGTGCTTGGATGCAGCAGAAACTGCAGTGGTAGGGACAACCCAGCGTTGTATAGAGAGACGCATAGGGCTGGCGTTTCAGATCCCCGAAGCAGTGCCAATTGTGGGCCCTGTACTTCTCCATGGGCAGGAGGTCCCATGCCATCTCTGGCATCTCCCGATCCAAATCTTGTACTAGAGGAGCAGGGGGATTCTCCCTGATGGTCTCGCCGTCCCTGTGCCAAAGACCACGTACTTTGCTGAAATCGGGCTGATCCGACTTGAGGGCTTGAAGAAGATCTAAGATCGTGTAGGGACCCTCCCCTCCGCAGACGAAGTCGGCGTCTTCCTCTTGGAGCGTGCGCTCAGGCAACGCGGCGACGTGGCCGCCCACCAGAAGCGTCTTGAGGTAAGGAGCCTTCTGTTTCACCGCAGTGCAAATCACACTCGCGGCGGGCATGTTCTGGGTTGACGCGGAAGGCTGGTGGCCATAGACAACTACCGCCGTCAGCATCGGATTCATCTCAGCGATCTGCTCTGCTGTTTCCTCCGGGTTCAATTCATCTGCACTAGCGTCGATAATCTTAACAGAAAAACTCTTATTTCGAATAAAGGTAGCTATCAAACCAGCCCAAACAGGTGACTCAATTGCACTCATACTAGAGCTCAGCGATTGGTAAATTTCCTTCCGATTTCCTGGATTTACCAACACTAAATCTAGCTGTTTCCTGCTATTCATATCTCATATCTCCTCTTCCCTATCTATCACCCAGATTCATTTACTAGGTAGTTCGCTCAGAGTAGAACACAGTTTTAGTATTTTCTCCTTTTCCAATTCGAGATAATTCCCAATATATAAGCCGTAGAAATGGATGTGATTTACGTTCGGATATTTCTTGTACTCCTCCTCGCCAACGATCGCCTTCAAATACGGTTGGCGGAGTTGATTGCCTCCGCCCGAGGTGCCGCGCCGAAACTCAACGCCATGCTCACGAAGTACCTGCGTGACGTTTTCATAAAGTATCTGGTTGGGCTCTTTGAGAACCAAGGTAAAGGCATAGTTGCAACTCCCAGTCGTTTCAAAATCGGTAAAATATTTGTCGGGATCCAGGTTGCTCAGGAACAGTTTCACATTCTCGGTTCTGATCTTGTTGTTTGCATCCAGCCGCTTGAGTTGCGAGCGTCCGATTACTGCGTTAATCTCGGTTGACCGCACGTTGTATGCTGGGAAAGCGAAGATGAAGTCAGGATTCAGGTCGGGATATTTTTCATAATACGATTGCTTCAAGTCCTCAGACTGCGCTTCCCGAACCATACCATGGGCGCGCAGCATCCGGAGCATCTCGTAAAGTTGTGGATCGTTTGTTGAGATCATCCCACCTTCGATAGTGCTCATATGGTGGGCATAGTAAAACGAGAAGTTGGATATCAACCCAAACGTCCCCAGTTTCCGACCCTGAAAAGTTGCCCCGTGGGACTCGCAGACATCTTCAATCAGCGGAATATTCCGTAGCTCCAACTCATCCAATAGAGGCTGGGTCAGAGCATTGTAGCCCAGCACATGGGTCAAAAACACAGCCTTGGTCTCCGGGGTGATTTTCTCGATCACCTGGTCAGTATCCATTCCAAGTGTTCGAGGGTTGATATCAACAAAGACAGGCCTAAAACCACATTGGATCACGGAGGCGATATCCGAAACCCAGGTCAACGTCGGCACAATGACTTCGCCCGGGCCACAAGTATACTTGAGTGCAGACATGGTTAGCAGGTTGGCTGCCGAACCGGAGTTTACAAACACACTATATTGTACACCTAGCCATTCAGACCATTCCTTTTCAAATTCTTGAACCCGTGTAGATTGAGTCAGGATGGGATCATCCTGTTTGAGAAACTCAATGACTGCATCAAGGTCAGCTCTGGTGATGTTGTTTCTCATCAAAGGCCAATCGAGATTTTTCTCAGAAACTGTGAATTTATCTCCTATCATTAGAATGGACCCTTAAACTCAATTTCTCGCAAGTCTTCTCGTTCCTCGGGCAGCCAGCCGTCGGCGCCACCATTTACCAAATCGTACGCTGCAGCGGCAATCGTACGGGCATTCGGGTAAAAAAGATCCTCTAGAACGGGAGTGGGAGGACAGGTAACCGGCGCAAACCCCATACGGCGGACATGCACCTCGTGCACCCCCTGTAGACGCTCCGTCACGCATGTGATAATTTCTGCACTGGCACCGCACGTTGTCCAGCCATTGTCCACCGCACATAACCGGCCGGTTTTGCGCACCGATTCGACGATAGTATCAATATCCAGCGGACTTAGCCAGATTGGGTCAATCACCTCGGCCTGAATACCGACATCCGCCAGGTAACGCTGAGCACGCAGGCACTCTAACTGCATGTAGGAAATACCAACTAGAGTAACATCGCTGCCCTTAGCTGTGATACGTGCCTTACCTGCTGGTACCGTGTAAGGTTGCTCCGGCACTGGCCCCTTTTTAAAATGCAGGAGACGGTGCTCGACGTACATGACAGGATTATCGTCACGAATAGCCTGAATCAAGCAACCTTTGGCGTCGTAAGGGGTCGTTGGAGCGACAACTTTAAGACCGGGTACATGCATAAAGAAAGAGTACAGCCCTTGTGAGTGCTGTGCACCCTGTCCCCAGCTCTTGCCAATCATAGAGCGGACGACGATAGGGACGTGTACCTGGCCACCGTACATATAGCGGCCTTTGGCCGCAACGTTGATCAATTGGTTCATAGCCAACATCAAGAAATCCATGCGGATGTGAACATGAATCGGTCGCAGGCCGGCAAGCGACATGCCAATCGCCACCCCCGTCATGGCATCTTCTGATAATGGAGTACAAAACACACGCTCCGGACCATATTTCTCGACCAAGCCACGGGTAGTACCCTGAATGGCTTTGGGATCATCTACATCCAAACCAAACTCAATGACCGACTCATCCCTCTCCATTTCCTGGTCGGTAGCCTCGCGTATGGCCTCTACGTAGGAAACATTACGCTCCATGACCTCAGGACTCCTTGAAAACATCAGTGTATAGTTCGGAAGCATTAGGGAATGGGCTTTCTTCCGCAAAGGCAAACGCTTCCTGAATTTCAGCCTCTACTTCCTGTTCAATTCTCTGACGTTGTTCGGTTTCAAGCATTCCCCCTATGCGCTTTACTTGATCGTTTTTCATCCACGGCTCAGCCTCTTCCCTGGTTCGATAACCTAGATGATAGTCCTCATTAGGGCCAACATGTTCTTTCCAGCGGTAGGTAAGGCACTCGAAGAAAAATGGTCCGGGCTGCCCGGCACGCAGCGCCTGGACGGCTGCACTGACTCGTTCATGGATGTGAAGAGTATCGCCATCCTCAATTCGCTCCGCCAGCATACCATACGCTCGGGCTCGTTCCCAGATATTGGTGTTTCGCTGCCGACGTGCTTGATGAGTATGGATTGCGTAGAAGTTATTCTCACACACAAAGATAATGGGCAGACGCTTAAGTGCGGCAAAGTTTAGACTTTCATGAAAGACTCCCTCGTCCACGCCTCCATCACCGAAGAAGCTGACAACGATTGAGTCTTTGTCTTGAAACTTTAGGGCATACGCATATCCTACAGCGTTAGCAATGGTAGTGCCTACCACAGCCGAGGCGCCCATCACCCCATGCTCAACATCCACCAGGTGCATAGAGCCACCTTTACCCTTGGCGCAGCCTGTGGCCTTTCCGTACAATTCGGCGATCATTTTCTTGAGGTCCCCGCCTTTAGCTAGGTAATAGGAATGGCTACGGTAGGTACCGAAAACAACATCATCAGACCGTAAGGCTTCGCAAACCCCTACAGAAATCGCTTCCTGGCCAATGGACAGATGTATAGGACTCTTGATTTCATCTGTCGGATAAATCCTGGCGATTTCTTCCTCTATACGCCGAATCCTGTACAGTGAGCGGTAGAGTTTATCATACATCAATAACTGTCTCCTATTCTTGTTGTGCCCAAGAACCAATCGTAAGTTGCCGATAGGGCGGACCGGAAGGGGGTCTTCGACCGCCAAGCCATCCTTTTCAGCTTGCTCGAATCCAGAACCTTCAATGGCATGCCGTCTGGTTTGGTCGTGTCGAAGTGCAATTTGCCCGAGTAGCCGACTACTTCTTTGATTAACTCCGCGAGTTCCTTAATGGACAGATCTGATCCGCTTCCGATGTTAATCGGTTCTGTATCGTCGTATTCGCGCATGATGAAGATACAAGCGTCTGCCAACTCGTCGGCGAAGATGAACTCCCGTCGCGGGGTGCCGGTTCCCCAGATGTCAACCGACTCCAAGTCGAGATCTTTCGCTTCGTGTATTTTTCGGATGAGCGCAGCGATCACGTGCGAGTTCTCCGGGCTGAAATCGTCGCCAGGGCCGAAGGTGTTGGCCGGTATCCCGACGATGAACTTCACCCCGTACTGCTGACGATACGCCTGACACAACTCGATCCCGGCAATCTTGGCCACAGCGTAGGCTTTGTTGGTGGGTTCAAGCGGGCCGGTCAGCAGCGACTCCACACGCATTGGCTGCGGACAGTGCTTCGGATAGCTGCACGAACTTGCCAGGTAGAGCAGCTTCTTCACCCCGTAGCGATAGGTGCTGTGAATGACATGGCATTGCACCAGCAGATTGTCGAGCATGAGCTCAGCCGGATATTTCTGGTTAGCTCTGATGCCCCCCGACTTTCCCGCCGCTAGAAACACATAGTCGGGAACAGTTCGGGCGAAGAAGGCATCTACCTGGAATGCATCGGTCAGCTCGGGCTCTTCTCCCCGCCTGCCGACGATATTCACATATCCCTGCCGTTCCAGCTCACGCAGTATAGCCGCTCCGATGAGCGTTTGTCCTCCTGCAACATAGATTCTTGCCTGCTTTTCCATATCTTTCTCCTACATCGAGTCATGGGTAAGTTCCTGGAAAGCGTGGACCGACTGATTGGCGCGAGTCCTCTCTTCGGCAGAGTAGTCTTTTTCTGCATTGAAGAAGATGATCTGACTCCCAGAGTATTCAAACTCGAACGGCACATAGATCAGCTTGCTGAGTTTCTCCCTAACCTTTCTTTGCTTGGGAGGAGGAACAAAGAGTAACATGAATCCGCCACCGCCAGCTCCTGTTATTTTGCCGCCGATAGCTCCAGTCGACAAGGCCTGATTGTAAATCTCGTCTACATAGGAATTGGAAACCTGCGAGCTTAGGCTACGTTTGGTTTGCCAGGCTTCATGTAGCAGTTTGCCAAAGCAACTAATATTCTGTTCACTATTCAGAACGGAAATGCCTTCGTTTACTATGTCGCTCATCATACGCAGCTGTTGTTCTCTGCTCTCAATATCATTGACATAGCTTTCAGCCACATCTGACGCCGTGCGCTTGATTCCTGTGTAGAACAACATCAAATGAGCGTTCAGTTCCTCGATCCTCTCCTGTGCAAGGGTCATCGGCCTGACAGAAATTTCGCCACTCGGAAGAAAAGTGATATGGTTAAAGCCACCATAAGCACCCAATACCTGATCCTGTGACCCCACCGTTTCTTTCAGAAGTTCCTGTTCGATGAAAATGCTCTCCATAGCTAGTTCCCGCTTGCTTGGCATGTGGCCTTTGAGAGCATACAGGGCGTGCAAGAGACCTACTGTAAAAGAGGAACTCGACCCCATTCCACTCCGGGCCGGTAGATCGCCATCATGATGGATCTCAACGCCACGATCTACATTCAAATAGCGTAAGACCTCCCGAACGGCCGGATGTGCGATTTCGCTAATAGTCTGGCAATCCTCGATCTTGGAGTAGACCACACGGAACCTGTGCTCGAAGAATGGCGGGAGGTAGCGGCACGTAAGATAGCAGTATTTGTCGATCGTGGTGGCCAGCACCGCACCCCCATGTTTACGATACCATGCCGGATAATCTGTCCCTCCACCAAAGAAAGAAATCCGAAACGGGGTTCTGCTGATGATCATGAATTCTCGTCCCCCTGTCTGTCTCTTTCACCAAACAGGTAGCGCTCGACTAGGCTGCACAATATGTGCTCAATCGCAAGATGAGCCTCTTGAATGTACTGTGTATTTGCGCTCGGAACTGAAATGGCGACGTTCGCCATCCCCGCCAAGCGACCGCCGCTGCCCGTGAGAACAAGCGTGTGCATATTTGCCGCTCGGGCTGCTTCCACGGCGCGGATCACATTTGAGGAGTTGCCACTGGTACTAATGCCAATTAAGACATCTCCAGGATTCCCAAGAGTCTGCACCTGTCGCGCGAACACACCTTCGAAACCAAAATCATTGGCAAAAGCGGTCAGGAAGGACGTGTCGGTAGTCAAGGCGATGGCCGGCAGGCCGGGGCGGTCGAAATCCATTGTCAAACGGCTGACGAATTCCGCCGCCATATGTTGACAGTCGGCTGCACTGCCACCATTCCCGCACAATAGCACGTTTCCACCCGACCGGAAGACCTCTGCGATTAGATCAGCCGCGGCGAGGATCGAGTCTACGCACTTCTCAGCAATCTGATGTTTGATCTCTGCGCTTTCGAGCAAGTGCGCCCGCACCTTCTCTAGATAATCAACGTCTAGCTTCATCTGTCATAGTCCTTTCCTCTGCGGCAAGTAGGTGCTGGATGATGTGCGCTGCCTCCTCCACACCGTCCACTACGTAGTCAGGGGTAACCACAGCATTGGCAGCCACCTGGGCGCCGTAGCCAGTGCGCACCAGGAACGTGGTTGCTCCAACCGATCGCCCCAACTCGATATCACACACCTTGTCGCCGATCACGAAGCAAGCCTGTGAATCAAAGTTCAACTCTTGCGCTGCCAATTTCAGTAGACCTGGCCTGGGCTTGCGACATTGGCAATTATCCTCTGGTGTGTGAGGGCAGAGATAAATACCGTCCAGATAAACCCCCTCCGCTTCAAGAAGCTCACGCAGCCGCTGATGAATGAGATCAAGACGTGCCTTGTCAAAGAATCCTCGACCGACAGCGGACTGATTGGTGATCACGATCAAGCCAACCCCCATCTCGTTCAGTTGGCGCAGGCCACTTGCCGCTCCAGGAATCAATTCAACCTGACAAGGATCCGAGAGATACTGACGCTCTACGATGATCGTGCCATCGCGATCCAGCACCACGAAACGTCGCCGCGTCATATCAGCACATCCAAAGCGAAAACGTAAACATTAAGCTGTAAGCCTCGGACCAGAACCAAAGAACTGACGGCTGATGACTGACCGCTTGCTCCACTGGAACACAGCGCCCTGCTGATGATGGGCTCACCGGTATACCTCGGCCCTCAGCACCCCGATGTAAGGCAACGTGCGGTGGCGGTCAGCGTAGTCCAGGCCATAGCCCACCACCCACACATCGGGAATCTCGAAGCCCAGGTAGTTGATGTGGACCTCGACCTTGCGCTGGTCGGCTTTGCTGAGCAACGCGCAACTGCGCAGTGAGGCCATCCGGCGCGACTCTAGGGTGTGGTACAGGTAGTCCAACGTCAACCCCGTATCCACGATGTCCTCGACGATAAGCACGTGTCTCCCGGCGATGGACTGGCGCAGGTCCATGACGATGCGGACCGCTCCGCTAGCCTCAACACCCGGCCCGTAGGTGCTCAAGGCCATGAAATCAACCACATGCGGCACGTGCAGCCGGCGGGTCAGGTCGGCCATGAAGATAAAAGCACCTTTTAAGATACCTACCAGGAGTAACTCGTCGACGTCAGCGTAGTCAGCGTCGACCTGGGTTGCCAGTTCGTCTATGCGACGCTGAATTGTCTCCGCGTCGATCAGGATACGCTCGATATCTGTATGGAGTTTCATACTGGCTTCTAGCACGGTAGATCAGCTCCATTCCGTTGCCATACCTGTTCACTACTCCTACTGGCTGGACTATCGTCCAATAGCTCCTGGCAACCCATTATCCTCAACTTTGCACATCTGGCAACAGCTTTTCGATCGCTGCATGCACAACAGGAACGGTCACGAAAAACGCTATCGTTTCGTTCGAAATTCGCTGGAGATTTCCGCCACTTGAACGAAAAACCGCTCTGCTACATTATAAGCTTCAGGTGTGCCAATATCCAAAAACCGCCCTTCGCTTCGGTAGCCGTAGATCCCTCGGCCGACCCAGGTGGGAAACACATCTCGTTCCAGGGACACAGACCGACCTGTGGGAATGGTTCGCAGAAAATCTTGCTTAAGTAAGTAGATGCCAGCGTTGATGACACCGGGACCGCTGGCTTCACCTTTCTCCAAGAAACTCCGCACTCGCCCGTCGGGCTCCAACTGCACACTCCCATAGCGCGTTGTGTCAGACACCTCCGTCACGAGGAGCGTTGCCATCACGCTGTGTGCACAATGCCATGCCCAAAATGCTCTCGAGTTTGCATCACAGAAGGAGTCCCCATTCATAACTAGAACTGAATCCGATTTGAAAAGAGGCAAAGCCAACCGAAGAGCGCCAGCCGTGCCCAGTGGAGATGGCTCCTGGGAATAATCCAAACTTATACTACCATATGTATCACCAAACGCAGCCCACACTTGCTCGCCCAGGTATCCTGTACACAATACAACGTATCTGACGCCAGCAGCGGCTAACTGATCCAACAGGTACGCCAGGAATGGTCGTCCTCGAACCTCGGCCAACACCTTCGGCCGATCGGCCACCACAGAACGCAGCCGAGTCCCCAGGCCACCAGCCAGGATAGCCGCAGTCACGCTTGCCAGATCTTGCACTACTGTAAGCTCCTCAAATGTTCACCACAAAGGTCACGGAGTTTTCTCTCCGTGTTCTCCATGGTGCAAAATGCGATTAAAGGACAAAGCGCTTGATGCCATCTTTAAGAACAGGCACGTTAAAGTTGACAAGCAACCCCACCTTCACCCCTGCCAGTCTAAGGTAGGTCAGCATTTGCGCCTCATGAATAGCAGCCAGCGCCTCGACGGATTTAATTTCCAGGACAACACGGTCCTTTACTAACAAGTCAAGTCGATAGCCACAATCAAGCCTTACCCCCTTATACTCCAACGGCAGGGGCTTCTGACGCTCAAAGGCAATGCCTTGCAACTCCAACTCCCGACACAAGCACTCCTCGTAGGTGGACTCCAGCAATCCGGGGCCAACCTGTTTATGGACTTCAATCGCTGCGCCAATAATCGCTCCTGTCAATTCCTCTTCATAAAGCTTTCTCTTCGATTTCATCAAACTAGCCCTTCTACCCTTCTCGGTATTCTCCGTGTCTCCGTGGTGAGAAGGGACGCAACTACGTTTCATCAAACATTCTTGAATGGAGCCCGGCCCATCATTCGGTACCCTTTCAGCAATTCCTTGATCCCCTCGTCGAGCGAGCGCCGGGCCTCAAAGCCCGCTTCCCGCAATCTCTGGTTGGAAACGATGTAATTACGCTTGTCGGGGTCGCTTCCTATCTCAGAGAAATGGATGTAAAAGTCTGGCACGTACTCCTTGATCTTCAGTGCCAGTTCCTCCTTAGACAAATTAGCCTCGTCTAGCCCCACGTTGTAGGCTCGCCCCACCATCCGCTCGGCATTCTCGATACAATGCAGAAAACAATCGGCCACGTCCCGGATGTGGACGTAGTTGCGCTTGAAGTCCTTCTCATAGATCACGATGTATCCATCGATGACCGCTGCATACGTGAAGTGATTCACCAGCAGATCCAGCCGCATACGAGGGGACATACCGAACACCGTGGCCAAGCGCAGGGTAATAGTGTTGGGACTATCCAACAGCTCCATCTCGGCTTCCACCTTGGTCTGCCCATAGAGGGAGATCAGCTCCAACGGCGACTCCTCGGTGCAATAAGCCTCACCGGATGTGGTGCCGTAGCCGCTGTTGGTGTTGGGGAAGATGACCAACTGGCTAGGGCTGCGCAGGCGGTTGAGCAAACATATTGCTTCCAGGTTGACCGATCGTGCCCGCCATGGATCTCGATCGCAGGCTGGTGCTCCCACGATCGCTGCGAAGGGAATCAGTACGTCGGCCTCCTTCACAAGCTGATGCATCAAGTCTTCATCGCGCACATCGCCGAACACAAACTCAAAGCGCGGGTTGGCACAGAGGTGAAATAAGCCATACTGCCCATACATCAGGTTATCAACCACAGTGACCTGGTATCCAGCGTTGAGCAGATGCTCACATAATATCGAACCCAGATAACCTGCGCCACCTGTAACAAGCAGATGTGTGTTCATCCGTTATCCTCCTAGAAATGACTAGGGAGTGAATCACATCTTACACATAATCCACAAGGCGCACGCCGCAGTTGCGCCGTCACCCGGCAAATCCTGTAAGTCGGGAACTCGCTAACGATGACCTCAATGGCAGCCCGCAGCTTCTCCCTCATCTCCTTTCTCCGTCGCATGGTAGTAGGTACTGCACGGTAACCTCCAACACCTTGCATACGTGGCTCACTGGATAGCCCTTCTCTGTGCGAGCATGGTAACCAACTCCCGTTTCCGTCCCGTGGTGAGGTCAGCAGTAGTGGGGCTTTTCTTGCGATTGCAAACTCCATTGTCAATCGCCCCACCATGTGCTCCAACTCTGCAATCCGTTCATCATACTAGCTATGTGTCTTCCCGGCCAAGGCCCTCTGGGGCGCGTCCGAGGAACTCTTGTTCCCAGCATGACAACATCGAACCTCTGATGCTCTGTTCCCGGCAGATCTGGGCCGTTCTCTTTAGCCCGGTCAGCACTTCCAACACCACCTGGGCTTTGAATGCCGGCATGAACCTTCGTCGCTTGCTAATCGTGGCCCTTTTCCCTGGGCTCTACCCTTTACTAACGAGTCTGTCCAATCTTGGGGATTCACTACAGGTTTCAACAGTCTGAGCCGGCATCCTTTTTGAATGATTTCAGTAAGTTGACAGTTTCATCATAGGAAAGTTTTCTAAATGGTGTGTAATGGCTTTGCTCCGAGCAATTAACAATATCAACTGGTCTCAGATTGTACAGTTTATATACCTTCTCTAGTATGAATGGCATGGTTACATTAAAAATTTTTGTGTCTTTCATGAGACTCCGTTCCAGAGCAGGCTCTGAATATCCTGAGGCTGAGGCGCATTCCCTAAAATAAAGTTCTCCCGTGTTTATTCTTCCGCCATCACCACCAAAAACAACCACTTTAGACGCTTCCCCTATTAGTGCCAGCGAGAGCAACATTGAAAATGAGTTCTGTCTGGGAAAATGCAAAGGATATTCTATACTTGGAATCGGAAGGAATAACCCGTATTTTATCCTTATAGAAGTAAAAATAGAAGTAAAGAATAAGAGCTTTCTATCATACTTCTTAATAAATTTGTCTAGGTCGAATCCCTCGGGTATTGCCGGTGGGCGAAAAGAATCCCTTTCGGAAATAAATATATTGTCCTCTTGCCTTTCCAAGAAATCGCTGTTATCAATCACCTGTGTAATAGGCAGACCACTGCATTGAACAACAGAGAGATTACGGTTAATTTTTTGTAGGATATGTTTCTCAACAGCCCAAAAATCATTCAGGCTGAAATAGCATATATTATAGTCCTCAAGCTCGGTAATTCTTTCCTCAAGCTCGGTTAGGGAAGGGCCATGTAATATAATTGCCACCGGCCTTTTATTTATCACCCGGCGTAATCTCTCGATTCTTTCTTCGGTATCAGGTAAGTAGTGTGCGAAATTCAGGTGGACTTCCTGCTTCTCGTCAAGCTCGAGCATATCATGGAATTCATAGGTGCGACTAATCTCCTCAAGCCGCCTTCTGACTACCGGCATAAAGAGGACTTTCATAATGATTTTACTCCGGAGCCTGCTAATTATTTTTAATAGCTTTCCAAACATAAGCTCCACCCCCATCACCACGCAGTCCAACCCCCGTCAACAATAAGGTTAAATCCAGTAACAAATTTTGAGGCATCTGACACTAAGTAAAGCATAGCTGCACACACGTCATCCATATCTGCCATTCTACCTAGCATTGTTCTGTAGGAATAGTTTTTGACAAACTCCTCATCCTGGTTAGCAAATACACCACCGGGTGAGAGGGAATTAACCCGGATATTCTTGCCCTGCCAATAAGAAGCCAGAAATCTGGTGAAATTCAGCACCCCGCTTTTCGTAGCAGCATAGGCTACATTTGAATTGAGCTTTGAATCCCCGTATATCCTCTGGTCGGCAGCGACTACCCCATACACCGACGAAATATTCAGTATTACCCCGTAACCCTGCTGCGCTATGACTTTACCAACCGCCTGACAGCATAAAAACATGCCCGTTAAGTTTACATCAATTGTAGCTTGCCAAACTTCCAGTGGAAAGTCCTCAAACGATAATACCTGCTCATTTACCACGTGCTTAAGTTGCTCGTAGGCTGCGTTGTTAATAAGCACATCTATTTTACCGTATTGTTTGACTATATTATCAATGGCTCGCTGCACTTCGGCCTTTTGGGATATGTCTATGCCCATCCCCATAGGGCGGGTGGAGTAGGTGTCCCTGAGATGTTTTTCCATCTCTTTACATCTTTCTTCTTTCAAGTCCAGGCATACCACATTCGCCCCGCACTCACTTAGTATCTCGGCATATTTGGGACCGATTTTTCCGGCGGCTCCAGTCAATATGACGACCTTGCCCTTAATATCATACCACTTATCTAATGTTCTCATAAGTGTACCTCCTCCATCATAATAACTCTCGCCTGTGCTGAGGACCGATGTGCGGCAAGACTAATCTTTAGGGTCTCTATTCCTTGGTCAATATCATTAACAGGTGTATCTTCCCCTTCTATACATCGAATGAAATGGGCAATCTCCTCGATATATGTTTCATTAACATCAAACGTAGCCATATGGAGTGACTCCGTCCAAGTGTTTGCTCCTGCGCTACAATATGCGACCCTGTTACTGGAAAAGTCACACCTTAGGGTACCTTCAGAGCCTATTATCTGCAATGAGCGACTATAGGTTCTCTGGATAAAGTCCAGATGCACCTCAGACAAAACACCACTTTCATGTTCCAAGGTGAGGGCAGCAGTATCTTCAACATCTATTTCCAAGGTACTCAGCTTTCTGGCTATACAGGAGACATTTTCCACCGGACCAAATAACCAGTAGAGATAGTCAACTTCGTGGCTGTTGGTGAAGAGTGCTCCACCACCAAGCTCCCTTCTAGCAGCATATCCCTGGCGGTAATCTTCCCACGGATGAAAATCAGGCAGATATTGACCGAATTCAGCTCTGGCTGAAAGTGGCTGACCAAGTATGCCCGATTGCATAATCTCCCTTACTTTTTGCAAACAAGGGTGAAATCTCATATTGTAGCCTATAAGATTTACCAAGTGGTTCTGAGCTATCAAATCCCTCAGTTCATTCGCTCTGCCCAAAGAACTAGATAAGGGTTTTTCAATGAATAAATGGGCGCCTCTTTGGGCAGCATCTATGGCAAATGGCACATGTAAAGGCGTAGGATTGGTGATAACCACTGCCTCTGGTTTCTCATCTACCGCCGATTGCCAGTCGGTAAATGTCTTGAATTCATTGCCCACCAAAGTGCGGGGTTTTCTGCCCGAACGTCTGAATACAGAAATATCCTTGAATCCAAGGCGCAGCAAATTCTGTAAATGCCTTTCCCCAATTGAACCAAGACCAACAATCAGAATTTTCATCTTTTATCTCTTAACAAACTTAACGGCTAATATATCCCCTAGTTTTACATAGTCAAGCAATCGAAGGCTTGCTTCATATATTATGCGAAATAACACGTTCTTCTTACAAAGTGTCTGGATAAGGTGTTCAAGCCGAGGTATTCTAACGGGGAGGAAGGGAACTTTACCTCGGATTTTAATAGTAGCCGTTCTCCACTCAGAAACCACAAGACCGCAGCGCTCAGCGAGCAAAGAGAGAGTTTTGATATTGAAGTGATATAAGTGCCCTGGCTCACAAAACATATCCCAATCATGTCGGCTCAATCTGGAAATCTTGCCATTCAGACTTGAGGCATTAGGAACAGCCAGCATTACAACCCCGTCTGGTCTAAGAAATCTCTGAACTATATTCATAAAACTAACCGGGTCAGGTATATGCTCTAAAACTCCAATCAAGATTATAGCCTTGAAGAAGTCTGGAGGATAGCTTGACTCTGATACAGAACCACATGTAACCTCTAGATTGTAGTTTTCTTGGGCATATTCAATCGCATTCCCGTCTATATCAATCCCATAGGTGTTCCATCCTCTGGCTCGCGCCCGTACAAGGAAATATCCCGCGGAACATCCAATCTCCAATACACTCTCTCCATTCGGCTCTCCAAGCCAATCTAGCTCATCAAAGGTATAAACCGAAGAATAGTCATGGCTAATCTTGGAGATAGCTTGCTCCAAGTTTATAGACTCATGATAGATTTGCGTCATCTTCTCCCTATTTTCTCCCTCTTGGTGCGAGCGCAGAAGTCCACATTTTGTGCACTTCAGTATGCTCGCCTCAACAAAGTTTCCTCTGACCAAGCCAAGAGGTATATCATTCAGACGAGAAGAAATGTGGCGGTATACCCTATAGTCCGAACCACCGCATATAATACAGCGTGTATCAGTATCCTTCATCATGTGCCAGTTCATAGAGCCTTGGATTTGATTTCAGAAAGGTCAAGACATCCCCAAGCCCGAAGTGCTTGTTTTTCTTGGAGAGCTCCCGGATTATCTCACATATTAAGGTGTAATCCCTGTAAGTATTCAGTGCCAGAGATAGATGGTAAGCCTGCCACTTTGATGGTGCACTGATTTCAACAACATTAAAGAGGTCTTTATATCTTAAGAAAGCCAGGATAACATGCTCGCGTTCGTAGCCGGTTTGTGGAAGTCTATTTACTTTATTCAGGGAGCTTTGTGAGAATACTGAGAGGACAGATCCTTCTGGGAAGGAACGGGTAGTATAGCTGGTAGCACAATCGCAGTCCTGAGATAGGTAGCACTCGACGGTATAATCGACAACATCCGGATCCATAAGCACATCATCGCTTGTAATCCGAACTACTGCATCGGCTTTTGTCCATTGAGAAGCCTCAAAATAACGATTAAGCACGTCAAATTCATCCCCTCTAAAGCAACCGACGCCTAACTTTAGGCATTCCTTCTGGATAGCATCGTTTTCTGGATTTGTTGAGGTGGCGACAATCACATCGTCCAGGTTTTTTGCCCTTGCTACCCTTTCAACGAGGTAGCTCAACATGGTTCTCCCGTCCACTTCCATCAGCACCTTGCCCGGCAATCTTGCCGAGCCCATTCGTGCTTGAATTATAGCTACTATCCTAGCCACTTTTCTCTTCCTACTGCTGGGCACAATACAGGATTGCCTCAAATTTCCTGGAAAATTCAACCATCTGCCTGAGTTCCGGTGGTTCCATGCTGCCAGTATGGTCAGGCCCATGCATCTTCTTATCAAGAGTGAAGTGCTTCTCAATTATCTTTGCCCCTCTTGACATTGCCACCAATGCTGCTTCTATGCCTATAGTATGGTCGCTGAAGCCAGAGTACTTACTGAAATCAACTTCCAGAAAATTTAAGTCTTCCGGTAGTGTGGGATACTTGGCTATACAATAAAGGAAGTCAACCTTGCCCCGGGTGTTAATCTGGGGAAATTTCTTTCCCTGGTACATCCCCAGAGAAGCAATTATGTCCTTACCTGTCTTAGCAATAGCATCTATCAGATGCTTATCATATATGCTACGACTGGCTATCTTATAACGCTTCACGCCAACTCCCTGGCACCACTCCACTCTTTCAGTATCAAAAACCGAGGCCATGAATTCTATGCCAACCTTTTGACACCAATCGGCTAGCTCTGTTACTTGCTCCTTGCTAAGCTGGGCCTGCTTGCCCTCCTTGTACCACTCAAAGGTGGGGGGGAAGATAGAGTCAACATCGTAGAGTTGGAACTTGGCAATGTTAGCCCCTTCTTCCTTAGCGACGCTAATGAGCTTCTTGGCTATTTCCATATCGCCATTGTGATTTTGCCCAATCTCAGCTATAATCAGCATTCGGCTCTCCCGGTGTTCATTCTTCCTTTCGTGAGGTTAAGGTGAAGTATTTCCATGCTTTTCTATCAGCATATCCTGATAATACTGCATCGACTTCTTATCGCTGGTTATATTAGACTTGTGCATGCGATATCTATACAAGGGTAACTCAATGCGGTGGATATTGAACTTTTGTATGTATCGGATACGCAGGTCAACCTCTTCCAGCATCAGAAAATCCTCGTCATATAGCCCGATGGCCACCAAATTGTCCTTTTTGAACATAATGCCGCAGGCAATGGGGTCAGTATCAGCGTTTTTTCTGGCTATATGATTCTCGTTTTCATCTACTACATAGTAGTCGCAAGCAATAGCATCAAAATGTGCATTTAGAGAAAGATAAAGATATTCTACACTTAAGAAATCTTCATGCACATAATCATCGGCATCAACACGAACGACATAGCGAGCCAGTGCCTTTCTGATGCCCACATTACAAGCATAAGGTAGCCCTTTGTGCTCACCGAGAGCTATAGTTTTTATCCAATCCCCGAAAGATTCCAAAACATATCTAGTGCGATCTGTGCTTCCATCATCTACCACAATAATCTCATACTGTTCGTTGGGAAATGACTGACTAATCAGACTTCGGATAGCTCTACCTATATATCTTTCACGGTTATAGGTAGCAATAATAACACTGATATGCACCGCTAACCCTCCCTTAAATATTCAGTTTCCCATACTAAATCAGCGACGATAATGCCGGCTCTCCCTCGACTATAGCTGCGGAAAGAGGGATCAAACGAGAATTCTTCTACCTCAAAGCCGAGGGCCTCCCTTAGGTTGTCAATCCATCCACTATTTGCAATACCTGCATTAGCATCTATGGTATAACCCCCAGCTTTAAGCGGACATGGCAGGTTTACTCGTGCTCGATAATAGCCCGGCAATCTCTTCTTGAGAAACTCTTGATTATGGTCGGTGTCAGAAGATTGAAAGAGGTTGACCCCCTCCCGGTATAGTGCGATTGACACAAGTGAGCCAATCAGTTCTTCCCTAACCTGATACTCAATCTCAACAGCCACTTGCTCAAAGACATCAAATTGAGTTTTCGCATTTAGTCCTTGGCCCATGACAGCAACTCGCCGAATTTGGATTTTCTTAGTCCTGTCTTCTGGGAAACTTTGCTCAATGCCTTTGGCAGAACTAAGATTGCTCAGGTATTTGGAGATAACCAACGAGGTTTCCCCCTCTTGAACAATCTTGCCGGATTCAAACAGAATGCACCCCCCACAGAGGGTGTTGATCATTCCCATATTATGACTGACAAACAACACCGTCCGTCCTTCGCCTGCCACTGCGCCCATCTTGCCCAGGCACTTCTTCTGGAAAGCGGCATCTCCTACTGCCAGCACTTCGTCAATAAGCAGAATCTCTGGCTCCAGATGCGCGGCCACCGCAAAACCTAGCCGAACACGCATCCCGCTAGAGTAACGTTTGACCGGAGTATCAATATACGTCTCTACCCCGGAGAAATCGACTATCTCGTCAAATTTCCGATCAATCTCTTTTCGTGCCATTCCCAGAATCGCGCCACTTAGGTATATGTTCTCCCGCCCAGTCAGTTCAGGATGGAATCCGGTCCCGACTTCCAGGAGACTGCCCACACGACCGTTCAGCTCCGCCCGTCCTTTGGTGGGTTCTGTTATTCGGGCCAGCACCTTGAGGAGCGTACTCTTGCCTGCACCGTTCCGGCCGATGATGCCAAGGACCTCACCTTGTTTTACTTCAAAGGAGACATCTTTGAGAGCCCAGATGAAGCGGTCGGTGGAGGGAGGACCGGCGACCGGAGACGGGGGACCGGGATTGGAGGACCGGCGACCGGAGACGGGGGACCGGTCTTCCGTCTTCCGTCTTCGGTCTCCCAGCCGGCGGAGGGGCGCGGAGACAGCATTGGTCAGGCTCTCGCGTAGGGTCTTGTATTGGGCACCACTGCCAACGTATTGGCCGATGCGGTAGCGTTTGGAGAGATTCTCGACTTTTATAGCAATATCGGTCATGATTCGACCTCCTGATGGGAGACTGAAGACCGAGGACCGGGGTTGAGAGACTGAGGACGGGAGACCGGGGTCGAGGGACCGGAGACCGAAGACCGGGAGTTCTGTCCCCTGTCTCCTGTCTTCTGTCCTCCACTCAGCGAACGGCGAAATGCCTGCAGCTTAACGAAAAGCTGATGTCCCGATTCCCTTATTTCCATAAGTGTATTACTGGTTAGATAGCCTCGCTGTTCTATAATGTCGAAACAGGCTATCGTTTCTAAGTAGGACCTCAGTGCCAATCCCAGAAAACGTTTCTGTTCTGCATCGCTTTGTCCCGTTGACCCTTCTGCAATGTTCAGTACAATAGAAGTTGCTGCTCGTTCCAGTTGCGATCGCAGATTAAAGCGCTCCGACTCTGGCAGTCTTCCACTCAACTCGTACATAGCATTCACATACTCTAATGCCAGCTTGTACACTTTTAGCTGCTGGAACTTGTACATGTTATGATCGGAGATCGAAGACGGGGGACCGGAGACCGAGGACGGGGGACCGGGGCTTCCGTCTCCGGTCTTAGTTCCTCCGTCTTTTGTCATTTATCCTCTTTGTTTCTTTGATACGCCTCAACTTTTTCGGATAGGGTTTCCACCGTTTCCTCGGCGAACAACTGCTCCCGGATCTTTAGATAGTCACCTTTGCCTACCTGCCAGGTAGCCAACAAACGAACAAACTTCGCCGGAGTTAGGTGTTTCAGTAAGATCTCTACCGCTTCGTGTTTGACCTCTTCTTCACTCATCACTCTTACCGTCATGATCGCCTCCTATTACAGCCAACACAAAATCCACTGGGTTGAGCACTTTGATCTCACCTGGATATCGGCGTATAACCCGATCATCGCAGGTCAGGAAATAATCACTTCCGGCCGCCTCAGCGCAAGCTATGTGCAGCGCATCTATTGCTTTCAAACCCTCCTTCTCCAGCTCCTGAGCCCGCTTTCGGGTACCCTTATCCACCTTCTGACGATGACTAGCGAGTTCCAGACATCGAGTTACCCAACGCTTGCGCAAAGGATACGGATTCCGGCTGTTCTCGTATTCCAATACCGAAGAGCTTACCAATTCCGCTTCTCCCGCGCTGACCACTTGCAAAATCACCACGAAAGCTAGTGTCTCTAACCAGATCCTCGGTTGTGTCTGGTCATCGAACGGCCTGTTATACACACTTGTATCCGGATAAATCCTCAAAGTCAAGGGCCTCTCATATACTGTATTATCGATATTTCCCTTGCTGCTCTACCTCGGTCTTATCCATGTGCAAATCCACAATTCGAATTTTGTAATCCGCAATCAAACGATGTCAGCAAAATACCTCTCTGTCTTGCGGAAGTATGCCAGGCCGATGAGGAACATGATCGTGGCTATCCCCAATGAGATCCCAAGGTTACTCCATTCGAACGGTTTCCCTAAGATTGCCGAGCGATAGGCATCGACGATGCCGGCCATGGGGTTTAGCAAGATCACCCAACGGAACCTCTCGGGAATCAACGCCACTGGGTATACGACTGGTGTTAAATACATCCAGATTTGGACAAGGAATGGAAGCGCATATCTGAAATCGCGATAGGCGGTATTTAAGGCGCTTACTAATACCCCTATGCCTAGCGCGGAGAGGATTGTCACCAGGACGAGCGGCAGCACCATAAGAGTTGATAGATTTGGGATCATGTGGTAGTAAAACATCATACCGATCAATATCCCGAACGAAATCGCGAAGTCTACAAGGCATGCGCCAACGGATGCAACTGGCATGATCAACCTGGGGAAATAGACCTTTGTGATAAGATTGGCACCCCCGACGATACTCTGTCCGCTGCGGTTGACCGCACTGGCAAAGAACTGCCAGGGTAAAAGGCCGGCGTAGAGGAAGATCGGATAAGGGAAGCCTTCTGAGTCCATCTTAGCCAATCCGCCAAAGATGATGCTAAAGACGATCATTTTAAGAAACGGCTGAATGAACGCCCACAGGAATCCAAGGACGGCCTGCTTGTAACGGACCTTTACATCCCGCCAGGTGAGAAAATAGAGCAGCTCACGATGTCTCCATATCTCCCTTAGATTGACAAACCTCCAGCCTTGGGATGGTCGGATAACAACCAGGGGAATCTCGTCGTTAGCCTGTTTTGCAACCTGTGTTCTTGTCATTGCCCGGTGCATGCTTGTCTCCCTGGCAAGAGGAGTTCTTGTGACCATTGCAAGATAAGCTCCTGCCTTCTTAACTGCAACACTGGTCCCCCATCTTATTTGCCGCTTACCTGTACAACTCCCTGTTCCAAACACGCCCTATAATGCGAAAGATATCTCCCGCAAGGTAGATCAGGCAATAGCCTTTGGTCTTAACTACCCAGAAGGAGATAACGTCGCACACGAGGTACGACGCTACGGCTCCCTCTCCATCCCTAAAGCAACGCAAGGAAATCCTCCCAGGAAAGTTCAGCATCGCGGAAGATTTTTCGTAAAAGCCCACGTCCGATCTCCTGGCCGGAGTAAAGGCACCGGGGCTAGTTCGTTTCCTCCTCGAAAAACGCTCGAATCTGCTGAATTACGTAGTCTTGCTCCTCTTGGGCAAGCTCGGGGAACATCGGAAGCGACAGAACCTCACGGCTTGCTTCCTCAGAGACGCGGAGATCTCCTTCCTTGTAGCCAAGCTCGTAAAAACATTCCTGCAGATGAAGCGGCAAGGGATAGTAGATGGAGGTACCGATCCCTTGCTCTTTGAAATGTTGCTTAAGGGCATCCCGGCAGCCATCCTTTACGCGGATCGTGTACTGATGGAAGATGTGCGATCGGTTCGTGGCACGATAGGGAGTTTCGATACCATCTACATCGTGGAGCATCTTATCGTAGCGGGTGGCGACTCGCTGGCGTGCGGTGGTCCAGTCTGACAGATGCGTAAGTTTGACACGGAGAATCGCGGCCTGCAGCGCGTCGAGACGCGAGTTGATCCCAACCATACGGTGGTAGTACTTAGGCTTGGAGCCATGCGCCCGGAGGATCCGTACTCGCTCGGCGAGCTCGTCATCGTTGGTGATTACCATGCCGCCGTCCCCGTAGGCTCCGAGGTTCTTGGTGGGAAAGAAACTAAAGCAGCCAAGATTGCCGATTGTCCCAGCCTTCCTGCCCCGTGAAATAGTTTTGTCTGCTGGGATTGCACGGGGCAAGTACTCTGCTCCAATCGCTTGGGCGGCATCCTCTACTACTGCAATGTCGTACTCTCTGGCGATTGACATGATCTCGTCCATATCAGCCATCTGACCGTACAGGTGAACAGGGATGATCGCCTTGATCTTAGTGCGTAGTTCGTGGTTCGTGGTTAAGATACGGCGGACGTTAGAAGGATCGAGGTTGAACGTTTTGGGGTCAATATCGGCAAAGACCGGGGTAGCTCCCACGTTGTGGACTACTCCCGCGGTTGCGAAGAAGGTGAAGCTGGGAATGATTACCTTGGCCCGTGGAATATTCCCATCTCTTGTTATTCCACGGGCCGAGTCCCCAGAGCCGATCCCCAACGCACGAAGGGACAAAAGCAGGGCGTCCGTGCCACTTGCGACTCCAATCGCGTGCTTAACACCACAATACTCAGCAACCTCTTGTTCAAATGCCTTCACCTCGGGTCCAAGGATGAAACGACCAGACTCTAATACGTGTTGGATCGCCGCATCGATCTCCGGCTTGATCGATTGGTATTGACGCTTTAAATCTAGTAATGGAATATTCATGATTATATTACACCCTTTCGATCTGTCTCTCGTCAATCTTCCTATATCTCCTCCCGCACTTTACACATTTGGCTCCATCGTTTGTAAACTCTAGTTTCTCTCCACATTCACAGATCCAACCGTGGATCCGAGCTGGGTTGCCATAGACTACAGCATAGGCGGGAACGTCCCTGGTCACCACAGCACCAGCGCCCACAAATGCGTGCTCGCCAAGGGTGTACCCACAGACTATCGTGGCGTTGGCGCCGATGCTCGCTCCGCGCTTGACGAGCGTCTGGATGTAGCCGGACGGCCCCTTGGGGTACGCGGCCCGTGGGTTCAGGTCGTTGGTGAACACACAGCTTGGCCCGCAGAAGACGTCGTCCTCCAGAATGACCCCTTCGTAGACCGAGACGTTGTTCTGAATTTTGACGTTGTTCCCGATCTTCACGTTTGGCCCGACGAGGACATTTTGGCCTAGGGTGCACCTCTCCCCGATCTCCGATCCTCGCATCACATGGGAGAAGTGCCAGATCTTGGTATCCTTACCGATTTCTACATCGTCATCGGTGTAGGAGGATTCATGAACAAAATATCTTTTATCTCCAGCCATCTTTTCCCCCACTACTCTAGATCCAAATTCATCACTATCGTCAGTTTTCCGCCGCTATCTAGAGATCGCTGGGCGGCATCTAAAACTTTTAACACCCTAAGCCCATCGTAACCGTCACTTCTTGGTCTCTTCCCGTTTTCAATACAATCCAGAAAATGTAAACACATTCTTTTTAAAGGTTCTGCCAGCTCGATATTAGGGATGTGCACGTCGCCGAAGCGGACGTTAAACCTCCCCTCATTTTTCTCCTCCGCTCCTTTGTCGAAGATCTTAAGCTTGTCGCGGGACTCCATATCGTCAAATACCATCATCTCCCGATCTCCGACGACGGTCATCTTTCGTATCTTGTGGGGATCAAGCCAACTGAGATGGGAATGAGCCCGGAGGCTACCTGCAAACTCGAGGTCGAGGAAGACGACATCTTCGATATTTTCCTCTTTTTGCAAGTAGACACCTCCATGAGCGGAGACACGTTTTGGCTCTTCGCCCAAAAGATACAACAGCACGGATATATCGTGAGGCCCCAGGCTCCACAAAGCATTTTCTTTAGTTCGCACCACACCTAGATTTACCCGTTGCCCATAGGCATAATAGATCTGGCCCAGCTCGCCGGAATCGATTCTCCTCTTCATCTCCTCTACCGCGGGATGATATTCCAAGAGATGATCTACCATCAGGGTTTTATTTTTCTCTTTGGCCAAGTTGATGAGATCAACCGCCTCATCGATCTCCATAGCAAGAGGCTTTTCTACTAATACATGTTTGCCTTCTTGTAACGCTCTTTTGGCTAGCTGAAAATGGGTCACGGCCGGAGTTGCGACTGCGACCGCTTGAATCTTCTCATTTGAAACTAAACTCTCAAAATCCCCCTCTGTTTTAACACCGGGATATTTTCTCTTCATTGCCTCCAGTCTTTCCTTATCCGAATCACAGATAGTTACATCTTGCTCGCCTAAAATCTCGCAGAAATTTCTGGCCAGATTTCTACCCCAGTTTCCAACCCCGAGAATAGCAATCTTCGTTGGGTTCGTAGGGTTCATTGAGTTCGTTGAGTTCATTGAGTTCGTTTTGAGCCGACCCCTAATCGCGCGACCTTAGAGGATTCGATTCCCTTTGTCGCGTTGCGGGTGTCGAGGATGAGTGGAGCATGGTCG
>Ga0315538_1000153_pt1 | contig 44948 bp, 36 predicted proteins | sample SalMarSW160230MG_2_FD_203834 | JGI IMG/M metagenome (GOLD analysis project Ga0315538, IMG submission 203834) | Salt marsh sediment microbial communities from the Plum Island Ecosystem LTER, Massachusetts, United States - Salt Marsh Sediment SW1601-230 ...
CTCCTTAACCTTAGCCTTAGCCTTAGCCTTAGCCTTTTAATTAGTGTATAATCCTCTTTTTTTGTAAATTGCATTCTGCTAATCAATAAGGAGCATCAGGATAAATATGCCAGTTTTTATTATGCAGCTCCTGAAACAGTCCTTGAAGATATATTGAACTGACTAATATTAAAACATACTACTACATATGAACAGGAATAAAACAGGCAGGAGGGATTTTATTAAGAAATCTGCTGCTGCTGCATTTGCTTTTACCGTTGTACCAAGACATGTGCTTGGAGGCAATGGATTTATTGCTCCCAGCGACCAGCTTACAAAAGGGATCATTGGTGTAGGTGGCATGGGCCGTGGTCATATACCCTATGAAGGAACACGAGTTCTTGCGGTATGTGATGTCGACAAAGATCATCTGAACCTTGCACTTGCACAGTCCGGGGAAGGAGTCGATTCATATCATGACTTCAGGGATTTACTGGCACGTCCGGATATTGACATTGTTCATATTGCCACACCACCACACTGGCATGGCATAATAGCGAAAATGGCTGCTGAGGCTGGTAAGGATATATGGTGTGAAAAACCTATGACACGCACTATCGGTGAAGGAATAGAAGTTGTTAAGGCTGTCAAAAAATACGGCCGCATGTTCAGGCTGAATACATGGTTCAGGTTCAAAGACCAGTTTTATGGCCTGGGAACTACTGTTAAACCATTAAAGAAACTGATTGACAGCGGTGTCTTGGGCTGGCCTTTGAAAGTGACAGTAAGTGGTATTACCGGCTATGACTGGAAGTTTTACTGGAGCGGTGAGCATAACCTGGAACCTATGGAGGTACCTGATAATCTTGATTACAATTTCTGGCTGGGACCGGCCCCGTATAAACCATATAACCCTGAACGAGTGCATTCGAAGTTTCGTGGATACTGGGATTATGATGGAGGAGGATTGGGAGACATGGGACAGCACTATCTCGATCCCGTACAATATATGCTTGGTAAGGACGATACCAGCCCGGTGTATATAGAAGTAGATGCTCCGCAGCAACACTACGATGCCGTAGGATCGTGGAGGAGAATAGAATATACCTATGCAGACGGTTGTAAGATAGTACTTGATGGAGCAAATGCTGACAGGGATGCGGCATATATTGAAGGGCCGTATGGAAAAATATACAAGGGGTTCCGCTCCACTATACCTGGTATTCAACAACTGGTTGATAGCCTGCCGGAATCTGAACCCCAGGTTACTACATTCAGCGATTCTGTCCGTACAAGAAATAAATTTGCCCTGAATGAAGAGAATGGGCACAGGTCGGCAACAATAGTAAACCTTGGAGTTACAGCAGTACGACTGGGTCGTAACCTTACCTATGACCCTGTGAAACAAAGGTTTGTTGATGATGAGGGAGCTAACAGGTTAATATATCAACCAATGAGAGGTCCATGGACAATTTAAAAAGCTATGCTATGAAAAAAATATTTATAATATTTTTCCTTGTATTCACTTCGTTAATGGGATATACCCAGGATAAGAGAACTACAGAGACAAAGGTAGCCGACCTTCTTGCCAGGATGCCGGTTAATAATCTTGTTGACCTGAAGAGGCAGATGCAGGAAATGAGCGACTTGGGACCGGAGGGCAGGAGGCAGGTTACTGACATGATAGTACCACCCGGCAGTGGCGATGATGCCAGGGCAAGGTTTGCTGTCGAGAGTTACTCACGGTACCTTTCAGAGTACGGGCATGATAATGAAAGATACGACTGGGAATCAGAGTGCATTGATGCTGTTCTCGCCTCAGGCTATCCCCTGGTTAGGTCTTTCTTCCTTTCCCAGCTCAGGTATATAGGAACAGAACGATCAGTGGAGTTTGCCTCAGGTTTTTTAACAGATGAGAATATGTGTGAACCTGCTGTGGCTGTAATAACTTCCTGCAATTCTCCTGAAAAGGAAGATATCCTTGCTATGAGTCTCCAGATTAACTCTCTGCCATGTGTAGAATCAGTAATGAATGCACTGGCTATGATGAAATCTGACAAAGCTGTAAAAGAGTACATATACTGGTATATTTCAGTGGATAAAAATATTAAAGCGGCTGCTCTTAATGCTATGGCTGAAAGCGCACATGAAAATGTATATGAAATACTGGCTTCTGCTGCTGTTGATGCTTCTTATGAATGGGATCCAACCGGTGCTACAGCCTCACTGGTACAGTATGCGAGAAATGTCGGGGATAAAGGTGAAGTGAGGACAATGGAGAAAATATGCAGGGATGTGTTAAGTAATGCTGCTGTACAATATAAAACCGCTGCTCTTGAAGCATTGGTTCATTATAAGGGGTATGAGGCTATTGAATACCTGCTTACAGACTTCCGGAACGGGGACCTGAAGTACAGAAAAGCAATCCTTAACCTTGCAGGCGATATACCCGGCAAGGCAGCAACGCGAAAATGGATTGTTTTCTTAAATGCTGTAGATGATACAAGGAAAGCAGAGATTATTCATATGTTTGGTGAAAGAGGCGACTTAATGGCTGTACCTTCCATTAAAGATGCTCTTTTCTGTGCTTCAGCAGAGATTAGGACTGCTGCTGCCCTGGCACTGGCAAAGTTACAAGGCAGGGAATCAGTTCCGGAGCTTATCGATTATATTAGATCGTATGAAACAGCTGATGACCAGGTGGCCGGTTACCATGCCCTCCAGACAGTTCTGGATCCTAAGAGAAGGAATATGATAGCTGATGCTCTTGAGGGATCAGGAAATCATACAAAAGGAACAATGCTTATATTACTGGCCCAGGGAGGTGAAAACAGGTTTTTCAATACCCTGTTTAAGTATACCTCATCGCCTGATTCCAAACTCCGGTCAATTGCATTTTCCGAGCTAAAATCCCTGGCTGAACCGGAGAACCAGGAACAACTGATCGATCTTCTTATGAATACCACTGAAGAATCTGAGATAGAACATGTGCAGGTGGCTCTTGCAACTGCTGCAAATAAAATCAGTAATGAAAAGGAAAGAGCCTCAATGATACTTAAAACATTGGAAGGTGCAGAACAAAGAGAGAAACTAATGCCTGTGCTTGCTAAAACAGGTGGTGAAGAAGCCCTCGAGATTGTCAGACAAGCATTTATGAAGGGAGATGCAGAGATGAGGACCGTAGCATATAATGCTTTAACCAACTGGACCGGATATGAGGCCTCATCTGTCCTTTATGAGATATGTGCATCAGGGAATAAGAATTATTCTGACAGGGCTTTCTATGCTTACATTGATAAGGTTATTAATGCAAATATACCTGATAATCAGAAACTAACACTTCTACAAAAGATTGCACCATATGCATTAACTGACAATCAGAAAAGCATGCTGGAATTAAAGATCGGCACTGTAAAAAAATCAATTTCAGATACGGATACAGAGATTGTACCCACTGAAGCAGGTAAATATATTCTTACTGAAGAAGAAAAAGCTGATGGTTTTGTTGCATTGTTTGACGGGATAAGCCTGGATAACTGGGTTGGCAATAAGGAAGCTTATATTGCAGAGGATGGGATGATAGTGGTCAGGCCAGCAGATGGCAGCGGTGGAAATCTGTATACACAGGATGAATACAGTAATTTTATTCTTAGGTTCGAATTTCAGCTGACACCTGGAGCTAATAACGGTCTTGGTATACGTGCACCTCTTAAAGGAGATGCCGCCTATGTAGGTATGGAACTGCAGATACTTGATAATACAGCCGAAATATATGCTGATCTTCAGCCTTACCAGTACCATGGATCAGTATATGGTGTGATACCTGCAAAAAGAGGCTTTCTGAAACCTGTTGGTGAATGGAACAAGCAGGAAGTAATTGTGGAGGGCAGCAGCATCAAGGTATTGCTTAATGGTACAGTGATAGTCGATGGAGATATATCTTATGCAATGGAGAATGGTACAATGGACAAACAGGATCATCCGGGACTAAAACGCAACAGTGGGCATATTGGTTTCCTTGGTCATGGATCGGAAGTGAAATTCAGGAATATAAGGATTAAAGAACTGTAAGCTTCATAAATACAGGAGGGGAAGAATATTAGATGACCCGATAAACTATTATTGTTACGGATATTGGATTATCCGGATCTGGCCCGGAGAAACAGGAATTGTCAGGAATGAAAATACTAGTTTGCGAAGATAATATACTTGCCTCACGCGTAATGTCAACCATGCTGCAACGACGGGGTTTCAGCACCGAGATTGCATCAGATGGGAATGATGCCCTGAAGAAGATTATATCAGGAGATCCTGATCTGGTAATCTGTGATGTCAACCTACCTAAACGTAATGGAATGGAACTGGTCAGGTATATGCGCACTGAACTGAGCAGGGAAATACCGGTCATTATGATATCAGCCTATAGTGAACCAAAAATACAGCAGCAGGCCAGGGACTTAGGTGTTAATGATTTTTTTGTTAAGCCCTTTGATAATGAAATTCTTATTAACCGTATTGAGTTGCTCCTGAAGCAGTAGATTGCCCTGTCAAACTGTTTCGTTCAATAATTATCACCTTTGAATATTTAAGCTTAATTGGTATATTCGTTGCAAACTCAAGTTAAATGGTCCTGAACTATATCTGGATAGCTTTTTTTATTCTTGCTTTCCTTTTTGCCCTCGGGCAACTGATCTTTACGGGTAATACCCAGGTGTTTTCAGATATGGTAAATGAAACATTTGCCAGTGCAAAAACAGGTTTTGAGATTTCACTGGGTCTTACAGGTGTCCTAACTTTATGGATGGGCCTGATGAAAATAGGTGAAAAAGGAGGACTGGTAAAGATTCTTTCAAAAGCAATAGGACCATTCTTCATCCGTATATTTCCAGATCTGCCCAGGGGTCACCCGGCATATGGTTCTATTATTTTGAACCTTGCTGCCAATATGCTTGGTCTGGATAATGCAGCCACCCCTATGGGACTGAAAGCCATGGGTGAGATGCAGGAAGTTAACAGAAAGAAAGATACAGCCTCTAATGCCCAGATCATGTTCCTGGTACTTAATACATCGGGACTTACAATAATACCGGTGAGTATCATGGTTTTCAGGGCTCAGCTGGGGGCATCTAACCCTGCCGACATATTTATTCCTATTCTGCTGGCCACTTTTTTTTCAACTATTACAGGACTGGTGGCAGTATCAATAATGCAAAAAATAAAACTTTTCGACCGGGTGATATTAGCTTACCTGGGTGGTATGACTGCACTTATAATAGGAGTTATATGGTACTTCAGTGCACTGCCAAAAGAAGATATAACAAGAATCTCAACCTTTGCAGCCAATTTTATACTGTTTTCTATAATAATTGCTTTTATAGTGTTCGGCCTTGTAAAAAGGATCAATGTATATGAGACCTTTATTGAAGGAGCCAAAGATGGTTTCAAGATAGCTATCAGGATAATACCTTTCCTGGTGGCTATCCTGGTCGCAATAGGGGTCTTCAGAGCCTCCGGAGCGATGGATATGCTGATAAACGGTTTAAAATTCCTTTTTGACAGTGTGGGTATAGATACAAGTTTCACCGGTGCATTGCCTACTGCATTGATGAAACCTCTCAGTGGTGCGGGTGCCAGGGGAATGATGGTTGATGCCATGAGTACGTACGGTGCAGATTCATTTGTGGGAAGGCTTTCTTCCACAGTACAGGGAGCAACCGATACCACGTTTTATATAATTGCGGTATATTTTGGGTCGGTGGGAATAAAAAATACAAGGTATGCTGTAACATGTGGGCTTATAGCTGATTTAGCAGGAATAATAGCTGCCATATTTATAGGTTATTTGTTCTTTGCATAGTGTCTCATCCTGAGTGAAGCGAAGGATCTGTGGCGAAACTCACCCCATCAGGGTGTATTTAAATCACTCTTCTTGCATAGGTCTGGAATCGAACTTCACGAGTTTGCGTTAGCAAGCGAGGGTAGTGAGCTTGACAAAACGAGATGGCACGAGTCTCCAGACTCGTGCCAGCGAAGTGAGTCAGACCTGCACCAGCAAAATGAGCCAGATCCAGATCAACCTTAAAGCATTGATAATCATTAATAAAATGAATACACAATACAGAAATTTCTTCTCCATGGGAACACGATTGGATGCTGTATTCGTTAATATTGATGAAAAACAAGCTGATATCCTTGCCTCCCGTATTATGAATGATCTAAATAAACTGGAGAATATTTTAAGTATATACAAGCCTGATAGTGAACTGTCAATACTTAACAGAACAGCATTTAAAAAGGATACTTCAGTAAGCCCAAATCTTTATGAGGCTGTAAGTTTGTGCCTGGATTATTATAAGCTTACCAATGGTGTTTTTGATGCGGGAAGGGCTAAATTAACAGGATCTGCGGCAAAGGAGAAAAGAAATGAAGCTGGTGATATCAGCACCATACTGGAATCATCTGGAATCGGCCTGGTTGAGATCAATGCTGAGAATAATACCATAAGGTATCATGGGGAAAATGTTAAAATAGATTCCGGTGGCTTTGGTAAAGGTTTGGCTATGAGGGAGGTGAAAAAAGTTTTAATATCTGAAGGTTTAGGCAATGCTCTTATAAGCTTTGGAGAGAGTTCGATACTTGCAATTGGAACACACCCTCATGGTAGCTACTGGCCGATTGCAGTTGAGGGAATTTTTGAGAAACAATCAGTGGCCAGGGTAGCCAGGCTCAGTAATCAAAGCATTTCAACATCAGGAACTGGATTTGTAGATGCTTCGGGGATATTCAGGCCATCTTATAATATTTTTAATCCTCGTACCGGTAAAACGATAGATGATCCCCGCACAATGTCTTTTATTTCTGATGATCCGCTTGAGGCAGAGATCCTGTCAACCTCACTATTAATTGACAGTCGCTGTCTTTCTGAGGAATTTAACAATTCAGGTAAAGAAGCCTTTGCAATTATATATGACACCAATAAAAATTTTGTGGTAAGAGAAATTTTATAATTGTTCCCTTGAGGTTATATTTACATATTAACTCAATACTAACCATATGACCTATAAACAATCCAGAAGAATCTTTCTTCAGAAGACAGCCCTTCTTACAGGGGGCTTGTTCCTGGGATACCATTTCCCTGATATCAGGGCCCTGGCTAATGATCAGGATAATGTGGCCGACACTGTAAGGCTGGGAATAATAGGCACTGGCTCACGCGGGCAATACCTGATGACCCACATAAACCTGATTCCCGGTATTGAGATAGTGGCTGTGTGTGATAATTACAAACCCAACCTTGATAAGGGAGTGGAAATGACCGGGGGAAAAGCTGAAGCCTTTACTGACTTCAGGAATCTGCTTGAAAAGAATGATATTGATGGGATTATAATTGCTACACCATTGCACCTGCATGCTGTCATGTCAATTGATTCATTAAAGTCAGGTTTACATGTATTCTGTGAAAAGGCAATGGCCAAAACACCAGGGGAATGTCTGGCAATGTACAATGCGCAGCTTGAAACAGGAAAGATATTGCTTATCGGACACCAGCGGATGTTCAATCCCAGGTACCTGAAAGCTTTTGAGATGATAAACAGGGGACAGCTTGGGAATATTACTCAGGTAAGGGCCTACTGGCATAGAAATAACGACTGGCGCAGAGAAGTGCCTGAACCAAGTCTGGAAAGGAAGATCAACTGGAGACTCTACTGGGATTATTCAGAAGGGCTGATGACTGAACTGGGAAGTCACCAGATCCAGGTAGCAAATTTTATTAAGAAGGATTTTCCGCGCAGGGTGACCGGCACAGGCAGTATTAATTACTGGCATGATGGCAGGGAAGTATTTGACAATGTGAATCTGGTATATGAATATCCGGATGGATCATCACTCATATATGACTCAATGATAAGTAATGCCCATTACGGCTATGAAGAACAAATAATGGGCCCGAAAGGTACCATGGAGCTTGAAGCGGGCAGGATATATTCCGAAAATCCCCCTCCGGCACCTGGTATACTGCAGCTGCTTAATAATATAGAACATAAAATATTTGATCCGTTACCCCTGGGTGGTAAAAGCTGGATACCTGAAACAGCAGTGCAAGATAAGGGTGAATATATATATGAGGTTGACCTGGAAGATGATGGAACCGCTCTTGAAATGGAAGGATTTGCACAGATGATAAGAGAGAACCGCCATAGTGATATCCTGCTCAGGGAAGCATATTATGCATCCATAGCTGCAGTGCTGGGAAATGAGGCAATAAAAAAAGGTGAAATGATAACATTCCCTGAAGAATACATTTTATAAAGACTGTAATTATGAAAGACTTGGTAATAAAAGGAAAGTGGATAAAAAGAGAACTTGTTCTGCTTGCAGTAATCTTCCTCCTGGCGGTGATAATCAATATAATAGGTATTGTTAAACATGATACAAGATGGATTGAGATGCTGAGCCAGATGCATGTTGTACTCATTTTAACCCTGTTAGTATATGCCCTGATCTGGTTGGTCAGGTTAATAATTTTTGTTGTAATGCTTCCTTTCAGAAAAAAAAGCAATAAATAATGAAAAAATCAGCAATAGTAATATTTATACTGTCGTTAATAATTACTTCGTGTGAGGATAAAGAGCCCTGGATAGAACTAATTGGTGATAACCTTGATAACTGGGAACAACTTAATGGCAGTGCGGATTATAAACTTGTAAATGGTACAATTGAAGGGCTTAGTGTTCTGAATTCACCAAATTCATTCCTGTGTACAAAGGAGCACTATAATGACTTCATCCTTGAGTTTGATGTACTGGTTGATCCTGTAATGAACTCGGGTGTTCAGATAAGAAGTCATAGCCTGCCTGAATACGATAATGGCAGGGTCCATGGTTACCAGGTTGAATTAGACCCGACAGACAGAGCATGGTCGGGCGGAATTTACGATGAAGCAAGGCGCCTGTGGTTATATCCACTTGACCGTAATCCTGAAGGTCAGAAAGCATTTGTAAATGGTGAATTCAATCATTTCAGGGTGGAGGCAATAGGTAACTGTATACGGACATGGTGCAATGGCATTCCCTGTGCCGACCTGGTTGATGATATGACATCTGCTGGCTTTATTGCCCTGCAGGTGCACAGCATTGGTAATGACACCTCCAATGCAGGGAAAAAGGTCATATGGAAGAATATTAGGATAATTACCGATGATGCATCATCATATGCTACTCCTTACAACAAGGATATACCACAGAATAGTTACCTTGTCAATACACTGAGCATCAGGGAGAAAGAGGAAGAATGGAGATTGTTGTTTGATGGCAGTACCAGTGCAGGATGGCGGTCAGTGAATACAGAATTATTTCCGGAGAAAGGATGGATTATTGAGGATGGCGAGCTGAGACGAACAGGTCCGGGGGGAGATATAATCACAGATGGTATTTTCAGGGATTTCGAACTTATTCTTGATTTTAAATACCAGAAGGGAGGTAACAGCGGTATAAAATATTTTGTCAGTGGTGATAAAGAAAATGACCCCTTTTATAACCTGGGATGCGAATACCAGATAATTGACAGAAGTGCTTTCATGCCGGAACTACCGGGCAAAGAACGGATAGGGGGAGTATATGATCTTATTGAGCCTCTCAACCCAAGGGATAATGGTCCGGGCATATGGAACAGGGCAAGGATTGTTGTAAATGGCAAGCATGTGGAACAGTGGCTTAATAACCAGATGACAGTTCAGTATGACAGGGGTACTGTACAATGGAAAGAACTGGTTGCCGGAAGTAAATTCAATGATGTGCCGGGTTTCGGGGAAGATGAAGAAGGTCATATATTATTGCAGGATCATGGTACTGAGGTATCATTCAGAAGTATCAAAATAAGAGAACTATAAAATATTATTATGAAAACCAACAGAAGAGAATTTATAAAGAAAAGTGCTCTGGGTACTGCCGGTCTTACTATTGGAGGAATGGGTTTAAGTGCTGCCAGCTATCGGAGGATTATTGGTGCAAATGATACAGTTGTATTTGCTGCCGTTGGTGTTAACGGCAGGGGTATAGCCAATATACAGGCTGTACTTGGTTGTACTGGTACTGTAATATCTCATATATGTGATGTCGACAGCAGGGCCGTGGAAAAAGGTATAGAAGAGGTTAATAATATTACAGGAAGTAAGCCTGCTGGTATTGAAGACATTAGGAAACTACTGGAGGACAAATCAATTGATGCTATTACCATAGCAACACCCGACCACTGGCATGCTCCCATGGCGATCATGGCGGCGCAGGCAGGAAAGAATGTATACCTTGAAAAACCATCCAGTCATAATATCAATGAGAATGAATTACTTGTTGAAGTATACAGGAAGACAGGCAAAGTGATACAGATGGGTAACCAGCAACGCTCAGCCCCAACAAGTATTGAAGCAGTTGAAAGGATCAAAAGGGGTGATATAGGAAGGCCATATTTTGGTAAAGCATGGTATGCCAATACCAGGGGACCCATAGGGATAGGTAAAGAAGTACCTGTACCCGGGTGGCTTAACTGGGAACTGTGGCAGGGACCGGCACCACGCACCGTGTACCGCGATAATATTGTTCATTATAACTGGCACTGGTTCTGGCGGTGGGGCACAGGTGAGCTCCTTAATAATGCCACACACGAAGTTGATGTCTGCAGATGGGCCCTGGGTGTTGATTACCCGGATAAGGTGTCAGCTTTGGGCGGCCGTCTTCATTACTCAGGCGATGACTGGGAATTCTATGACACGCAGGTGGTTAATTACCAGTATGGCACTGATAAACTTATAACATGGGAAGGGAAAAGCTGCAATGGAATGAGGGATTATAGTATGGATAGGGGTGTACTGATACAGGGTACAGAAGGATCGTTGGTTTTGCACAGGAACGGTTATGAGATGTATAATCTTTCAGGTGAACTAAATGATAGAAAGCAAGAATCAGGAATAAGCGAGACAACCGGAACCAGGGGTTCGGGAGGCCTGGATGTGCTTCATATGTATAATTTCCTCGAAGCTATACGCAACGGGACTGGTTTACATGCTCCAATTGATGATGGAGCAGTGAGTGTAAACATGTGCCACCTTGGTAATATTTCTCAGAAGGTGGGAAGAATGCTTGAAGTAGATGCAGAAACAGGTAAAGTTACAAGGGACCAGGAAGCAATGGCACTCATGAGCCGTGATTATGAATCCGGATGGGAATTGGATTAATATTCAGGATAAACTGTATGAACTATCTTCAATAGATTGCTTTCAGTATTCTTATGGTTTAATACAAAATCAGGCTTTTCGGGTGTTTCGTAATCAATATCAACTCCCGGTATATTTGATAACTTCCCGATATCTGCCTGTTCATACAGGTCAGGCTTATTTGCCCTGCAATAGTTAATATCTTCATCCATGTGTACAAGGATGAATCTGTCTTTGCCGATTATTTCCTTTATCTGGTTCCGCATATTTTCATTGGGTGATATAAATGAGCAGATGGTAATTATGCCCTGGTCATTTAGAATGCGTGCGATATGTGCAACGCGTCGCAGGTGTTCAGCACGGTCGGCGGGGGAGTAGTCAAGCTCCCTTGACAGGCCGCTTCGTACTGTGCTGCCGTCCAATAATACTACAGATGCTCCAATATCAAAAAGTTGCTTTTCCAGGGTATAGGCCAGGTCATTTTTACCCGATCCGTGAAGACCCGTTATCCATATTGTTCCTCCTTTATGTCCATTGCGACTGGTACGCTGTTCTGTACTTACCAGGCTTTTACCCTTGCGTATTTTTTCCCTGTCAAAATCAGTTATCCTGGATGGTAATTTGTCGCTTGCCCTTTTGTCGAGGATCATGCCTACCGCACATGTGTTATGTGTTACCGGATCAATCAATATAAAAGAGCCGGTATTCCTGTTTCTCCTGTACGGATCAAAAAACAAAGGCTTGTTGGTGGTAAATACTACACGACCGATATCGTTCAGACTAAATTTATCCTTTTTATGCCTCTTCAGGGTATTTACGTCAATCTTATACTGGACTTCATCAATACGGGCCCTTGAGGTATTAGTATTATGCTTTATATAAAAAGTCTTGGAAAGATCCATCATTGTCTCATCCATCCATACCAGCATCGACTCAAAATGCCTGTCAACCTTGGGCACATTATCAGGATGGATTATCATTTCACCCCTTGAGATGTCAATTTCGTCCTTCAGGGTGATCGTAACCGATTGTGGCGGGAATGCATCTTGCCTCTTTCCCTCACAGGTCATAATTGATTTTACTACAGATTTTTTCATCGAAGGTAAAACCATTACCTCATCACCGTTTTTAATTACTCCCGAAGCCATCCTGCCTGAGAATCCCCTGAAATCCCTATCGGGTCTCAATACATATTGAACCGGAAACCTGAGATCATCGAAATTATGGTCGCTGCTAACATGAACAGTTTCAAGATATTCCATTATGCTCTTTCCATGGTACCACTTCATTTTGTCAGAAACATCCACTACATTATCACCCTTTAATGCTGAAATAGGAATACATTCCACATCAGGAACATTCAATTGTGTAATAAACTGCTTATAATCTTTGCTTATCTCATCAAATATCTCTTCATCATAATCTACAAGGTCCATTTTATTAACTGCAAGTACAATATGTTTTATGCCAAGTAATGACACTATGAAGGTGTGGCGTTTTGTCTGGGTTATTATCCCTTTGGTGGCATCTGTCAGAATTATTGCCAGGTTTGCCGTGGAAGCACCGGTTACCATATTCCTGGTGTACTGTTCGTGACCGGGTGTATCAGCAATAATGAATTTCCTTTTATTTGTTGAGAAGTATCTATAAGCTACATCTATTGTTATTCCCTGTTCACGCTCAGCCTTAAGTCCATCGAGGAGCAGGGCGTAATCTATTTCATCTCCTGCATGACCTATTCTTCTGCTGTCTTTTATTAATGCTGAGAGGTGGTCTTCATACAGTTTCTTACTGTCAAACATCAGGCGTCCAATAAGTGTGGATTTCCCGTCATCTACCGACCCTGCCGTCAGAAAACGAAGCATATCCTTCTTTTCGTCCTGGTCAAGAAAATCCTTTATGTTCAACTTGTCTGTACTCATTTCCATCAGAAATATCCTTCACGTTTCTTTTGCTCCATGCTTGCATCCTGGTCGAAATCAATAACGCGGGTTGTACGTTCTGATTTCGTAATTGTCATCATCTCTTCAACAATCTTTTCTATAGTATCAGCGTCCGATTCTACTGCTCCTGTCAGGGGGTAACATCCGAGTGTCCGAAAGCGTACTTTTCTCATTTCAGCCCTGGCTGCCAGTTCAGGGGGCATCCTGTCATCATCAACCAGGATCAGACTTCCATCAATATCGACAACTGGTCTTTCCTTTGCAAAGTACAGGGGTACAATAGGGATTTTCTCCAGGCGGATATATTGCCATACATCCAGCTCAGTCCAGTTACTTATAGGGAATACTCTTATAGATTCTCCCTTATGCACACGGGTATTATAAATATCCCACAGCTCCGGTCTCTGGTTTTTGGGATCCCACTGATGGAGCCTGTCTCTGAAGGAGAATATCCTTTCCTTAGCCCTTGATTTCTCTTCATCCCTTCGTGCTCCTCCAAAGGCAGCATCAAATTTATACTTATTCAGGCCACCCAGCAGGGCCTCTGTCTTCATTACGTCGGTATGCACCTTGCTGCCATGAGTAAATGGCCCGATCCCCTGCTTGAATCCTTCTTCATTAAAATGTACTATCAGGTTCCAGTTATTCTTTTTTGCATATGAATCCCTGAAAGCTATCATTTCTTTGAATTTCCATTTTGAATCAATATGCATCAGTGGGAAAGGAACCTTGCCAGGGTAAAAAGCCTTTTCAGCCAATCTGACCATTACTGATGAATCTTTGCCAATTGAATAAAGCATTACCGGATTTTCAAACTCAGATGCCACTTCACGGATTATATGAATAGACTCTGCTTCCAGTTCACGCAGATGCGTCAGTGTGTAGTTGTTTCTCTCTTTAATCAGTGCTTTTGCCATTAATCCTCAAGATCGGTTTCTTTATTTCTTTTTCTTTTTTTCTTTCTGAGTGAGTCTTGACCAAATCAGTCCCTGGAACTGGTTTGCAAAGATAATTTATTCAACGATAAAGTCAGGATTAAGCAGATTTTCTTTATTATAACTGATTTCCTCTCTATTATCAATTCTACGAATTGTTTTTCCTGCGTACTTTGCAATGGCATGACCGGCTGCGATATCCCATTCCATGGTAGGGCCGAACCGGGGATAATAACGTGCATTTCCTTCTGCAACCATACATATTTTCAATGAGCTACCCCTTGAGACCAGGGTGGGCTTCTCTGACACGCCTGATCTTGAGCGGATATAGTCTTCAGTTGCCTTGTTCATATGGGAACGGCTTACAGCCACAATATTAATTGAGTTTTGATCTGAGGAAGGTAGTTTTTGTGCACTGTCAATGATTATTTCAATGTCCTGGCCTGCATCTTCAGCATTGGCTTTGAACGAACCTATACCGGAGCTGCCAAAATACAATTCCTTTGTTACAGGTGCATATATTACTCCCAGAACAGGTTTATTATTATTTACAAGGGCGATATTCACTGTGAATTCTCCATTTCCCTTAAGAAACTCCTTAGTCCCATCCAGTGGATCGACAATCCATAATCTGTCCCAGCTTTTTCTTGCACTGTAAGGGATGGCCTTATTTTCTTCACTCAGGATTGGGATCCCCGTGCTTCTCAGGTGATCAATGATAATCTTATTGGATACCAGGTCTGCATTTGTTACAGGGGATTTATCCTTTTTGAATTTAGTTTCAATATAGCCGGATTTATAAAGAATATTTATTTCAACTCCTGAGGTTATTGCCGCCTTAATAGCTGTTTTTACTAAATCCATTATCAAGTAAATTAAGGTGCTGCACGCTGAGTTTCAAATGACGGGGTTTGCTACTCGGCTATCCTGAAGGTTATCAGAATTCCTTCTGGTAGCCATCAGCCAGGCTTATTTAATATCATTATATTCCTTATACCATTTAACAAATTTCTTAATCCCTTCATTTACCGGTGTAGCCGGTGTATAGTTTATTGTTTCAATAAGTGAACTGACATCTGCCCAGGTAGCTGGCACATCACCCGGCTGCATGGGGAGAAATTCCTTCTTTGCCTTAATACCCAGTTCTTTCTCGATAGCTTCCACGAAATCCATTAATTTAACCGGTGAATTATTGCCTATATTATATAACCTGTAACTTGCAGGAGAAGAGGATGGTTTGGGATTTATTCCTGACCAGTCAGGATTTCCTTCTGGTATTATGTCAATAATTCTTGACAGTGAGTTAATTATGTCATCTATATAGGTAAAATCTCTTTGCATATCACCCTTATTATTGATCTGTATTTTTCTTCCTTCGGTGATTGCTTTTGTAAAAATATACAAGGCCATATCGGGTCTTCCCCATGGACCATATACGGTAAAAAACCTCAGGCCGGTAGCTGGCAGGGAAAAAAGATGGCTATAAGAATGCGCCATCAGTTCATTGGATTTCTTTGATGCGGCATACAGGCTGATGGGATGGTCGACATTATCTTCTGTTGAGAATGGCATCTTTTCATTCAATCCGTAAACGCTTGAGCTGCTTGCATAAACAAGGTGTTTAATATTATTATGCCTGCAGGCTTCAAGTATGTTTGCAAAACCAACAATATTACTGTTTATATAGACCATAGGGTTATCAATACTGTACCTGACCCCTGCCTGTGCAGCAAGGTTGACAACGTACTCAAATCCCGAAGATCGGAATAAATTGTTAAGGGATTCCTTATCTTCAAGATCAAGCTTGATAAAACCATAATCTGGATATTTCAGGCTGTTGATGATCCTGTTATACTTAATATCTTCTTTTCTTATTCCTGTTTCGGCAAGGCGGCCATATTTAAGGCTGACATCATAATAGTCGTTAATATTATCCAGACCTGTTACTTTATGGCCTTCAGATATCAGCTTATTCACAAGGTGAAACCCAATGAATCCCGCGGTTCCTGTAATAAGTATCCTGCTCATTTTTTACCTGCCTATTCCATAATAATCAAATCCTGCCTGTTCTAGTACCTCCCTCTCGTAAATATTCCTGCCGTCAAAAACAACCCTGTTTTTCATAATCTTACTGATAACCGTCCAGTTTGGATTCCTGAATTCGTTCCATTCTGTTACCAGTACTAGGGCTTCGGCATCGACCAGGGCCCCGTATGAGTCTTCCGAATAACTGATACTATTACCCAGCCTTCTCTTTGCCTCATCCATAGCTACGGGGTCATAGGCAGTTATTTCAGCTCCATAATCCAGGAACTTCCTGATAAGTGTCAATGATGCTGCTTCACGCATATCATCGGTATTGGGCTTGAAGGAAAGTCCCCAGATTCCAATTTTCTTACCTTTAATATTCTCCCCAAAATACCTGTAGAGCTTATAAAAGAGTGACTCTTTCTGGCTTTCATTAACCTCATCCACCGCCTTCATCACCTTTAAATCATAACCATGATCAGATGCTGTTTTGATAATTGCCTTCACATCTTTAGGGAAGCATGATCCGCCATATCCCAGGCCTGCATAAATAAATTTGTTACTAATCCTTGAATCAGAACCTATGCCCCTTCTTACCATATTTATATCTGCACCAACCTTTTCACAAAGGTTGGCCATATCATTTATGAAACTGATCTTGGTGGCCAGCATGGCATTGGCTGCATATTTGGTCATCTCTGCTGAAGGTATGTCCATGTATATAACGGGATGACCATTCAGGACAAATGGTTTATACAGCTTTTCGATAACTTTAAAAGCCCTTTCTGAATCTGCTCCCACAATAATCCTGTCAGGTCTCATACAGTCGTTCACAGCATCACCTTCCTTTAGAAATTCAGGGTTTGATGCAACATCAAAGTCAATCACAGCATTCCTTTTCGACAATTCCTCAGCTATTTTACTCCTTATTTTTTCTGCCGTTCCTATAGGGACTGTGCTTTTTGTTATAACCAGAATATAATCAGTCATATACCGGCCTATTTCTTCTGCTGCAGCCATGACATATTTTATATCGGCGCTGCCGTCCTCATCAGGCGGTGTTCCTACAGCAATTAATACAGCCTGCGAATCTTTGATAGATTCCTTAATATTTGTTGAGAATTTCAGTCTGCCGGCCTCCACATTCCTTTTGAGCATGGGGACGAGTCCCGGTTCATATATAGGGATTATTCCCTTATTGAGATTATCTATCTTTGCGCCATTTTTATCAATACACTGTACATTTACACCTGTCTCAGCCAGACAGGTACCGGAAACAAGACCAACATAACCGGTACCAACTATAGTTATTTTCATGCCTTGTTTTTATTGAGGTTCTTTTTAAGAACAGGGTTATTTATTTAGATCAGCAAATCTACTAAAATTAGCCTTATTCTCAAATAAGGAATTCTGCTTTCAATACAGTTACTGCTTCACCAGCTATTTCCACGCGCTTGCCTGAAAGTATGACATTTAATTCGCCTGATCGTTTTGAAGCCTGGAAAGACCTGAATTCTTTCTTTCCTGTCTTCATGTTCCAGAATGGTGCAAGGGCACAATGTGCTGATCCTGTAACAGGATCTTCACCAATACCAAGGTCTGGTACAAAGCATCTTACCACGAAATCATATTCAGTCCTTGATGATGCAGCGGTTACTATCAGTTCTCCCAGCCCGGCATTTCTTATTGTATCAGGATTAGGATCAGCTTTAACCACTTCCTCTTCTGACTGAACACGCACAAGCTTCCACTCATAATCACTCTGGTACAGCTCCAGGGCATTCAGACCAGTGTCTCTTTTAAATGAGGCAGGGATATCAATTTCCCTGAGGCTGTAAACAGGGAAATTCATTATGATCCTGTTGCCTTCTTTTCTGACGATCAGCTCGCCGGCTTTTGAATGTAACTTAATGGTATTCCCCGGGCTCACCATTCCTGTTTCATATAATATATGAGAAGCTGAGAGGGTGGCATGCCCGCAGAGATCCACTTCACTTACAGGAGTAAAGTACCTGATAGAAAAGTCTTTGCCTCGGGGCGTTACAAAAGCTGTTTCAGATGCATTTATTTCCATGGCTATATTCTGCATCAAATCAGGCTCAAGCATCCTTTCTGTTATGTAAACTCCAGCAGGATTACCTTTAAAAGGTTCCGAGGTAAAGGCATCAACCTGGTATATTATTTTTTTCATATTGATAATTAGGTTTTAGAAATATCTACCCAAGATAGTAAATCATTTCAAGCCTGAAAAAAAGGTTATATGATTGGTGATTATTACTTATATAATCGTATTTTGTATAATGAAACCATGAAATAAGCCTGATCATGACAATTCAGACTAAAGACAGCAGTATCATCGCCGGTGATAACAGAATGATAATAAAAACCATCGACATGCATACCTGTGGAGAACCCCTGCGAATAATAACGGGAGGATTACCTGAATTGAAGGGTAATACTATCCTGGAAAAGAGACACTATTTTGCAGGGCATTGTGACAATATCCGTACTGCCTTAATGTTTGAACCCAGGGGTCATGCCGACATGTATGGTGCTGTACTTACAGAGCCCCAGACCAAGGGAGCAGACTTAGGAGCTTTTTTTATGCATAATGAAGGATATAGCACCATGTGCGGGCATGCCATAATAGCTATTACCCGCTTTGTGCTTGAAACGGGGTATGTCAGGAAGGAAGGGAGAAATCCTATCCTTGAAATTGATGTTCCTGCCGGGAGGATAAAGTCAAAAGCTTATATCAGGAATGGCAGGGTTGAGAAAGTGTCGTTTATTAATGTCCCTTCTTTCCTGCTTATCAGCGATGAGACTGTTGAAGTGAGGGATATAGGGCGTGTCAGGTTTGATGTTGCTTACGGTGGGGCTTTCTATGCATTTTGTGATGCGAATGACCTGGGACTTAACCTGGATGAATCTGACTATAATAAACTTATCTATTACGGTAAGAAGATTAAATCGGCTGTAATGGAAAATTTCAGGATTGACCATCCCTTTGAACCTGAGCTTGGCTTCCTTTATGGCACTATCTTTACAGGCAAAGCTTATGATCTCAATAATTGGAGCCGTAATGTATGTATTTTCGCATCGGGTGAAGTCGACCGATCTCCTACAGGTACCGGTATAAGTGCCAGGGCCGGGCTGCATTATTCCAAAAGGGAACTATCAGTTAATCAACGTGTTAAAATTGAGGGCATACTGGGTACTACCATGGATGTTGAGATAAAAGATGTGCTGGAGTATGGTGCTTATAAGGCAGTAATACCTGAAGTAACGGGTAAAGCATATTATACGGGAAGTAATGAGTTCTGGATCGATTCCGATGACCCGCTGAAAGAGGGATTTATTTTCAGATAAGAACAAGGAAAAAGACACATACTACATGCATTTAAGAACCTCTGCCGTTAGTCTTTCGTCGTAAGTCGTTAGTCGTAATACTTCTTAAGGAATAAAACGTTCAGGTCGGTTGTCTAATCAGAGTGTATTAATAAAATATAAATCATGAAAACAATAATGAAAAGTATGGGAGTGCTTATACTCTCGTTCGTTGTGACAACTGCTTTTGGCCAACAGAGAGGACAGGGGATGCGTAATATGGATCCTGAGGAAAGCGCAAATCGACAGATTGAACAAATGAAAGAGATCATCAAGCTAAAGAATGATACGGAAGAAAAAGCTATAAAAGAGATCTTTGTCAAGTATGCCAAAGAGCGGCAGAAAATGTTCAGCGAGATGCAGCAGGGTGGTGATCCCGGAGCCAACAGGGAAAAGATGCAGGAATTAACAAATAAACAGAATGAGGAACTGAAAGGAATCCTGGGCGAAGAACGCTTTACGACCTACGACACAAAGATGCAGGAACTGAGACGGAACAGGATGAGGAGGAATTAAACTTATAATACCCATCCAGATTGGCGGGGATTTCAACCGAACCCCGGGAACCGGGGTAAGCTCAGCGACATTGAGTGGCGTGGATTTGTAATCCACGCCATCGAAACGAGCTAAATCCCCGCCAATCTGAATATCCTCATCTCACTTTTATCGTTTTACTTTTATCTTTAATCTTTATAATCGTTATCTCCGGGGGCATTCCAATGCGTACAGGTATACCCAGTGTGCCTAGACCACGATTTACATAAAGATAATTATTGTTTTTGCCATAAAGGCCATTCCAGGCCGGATATAACAGGCTTGCCGGACTGAGTTTAAATCCAGGTAACAGTATACCTATCTGCATGCCATGAGTATGACCCGCCAAGGTGAGATTTATATCGTTGCGGTACTTAATATCCTGAAGCCAGTGATTGGGATCGTGAGTGAGCAATATGCTGAAATCAGAATTGTCAGTGCCCTGCATCGCCCGGTCAACATCACCATAATAAAGATCGGGCACTCTGCCATAGGTTACAACTCCGGTAAGCGATACAATTAAAGTATCAATATTTATTAATGTGCTTGTATCTTCAAGGTAGGTATGATTTAAACTAACTAGTATATCCTCCATTATATCAAGGTGTTCACCATAATTGTTACGATCATAATCAGCACTGTACATACCTGTATCATGGTTGCCTGGAATAGCATAAACACCATATTCAGATTGCATGGAAGCCAGTATGTTACTAAAAGGCTCTATCTCTGTCCATAGAAAGGTAACGAAGTCACCGGTATTAACTATTATATCGGGTTTATAGGAATTAATGCTGTCAACAACCGATATCAACTTATCCTGGTGTTTATTGAAGCTTCTCAGGTGGAGGTCTGAAATATGTACGATTGTGAATCCGTCGAGACCTGCAGGAAGCCCCTCATATTCAATCTCTACAGTTTCATATTTGAAATTGAATCGTCCATGAAATACTTCGAAAAGAAAGAAAATGATAACAATCAAGAATAATGATATAACAATCAACAATATCTTCCTGACTCCTCTTTTCCCTTTCCGCCTGTCTGCAGATCTCTGCTTCATAATAATTTTTATGTAATTGTAAAGATACTTTTTCCCGAGGTAGTGTAGAAGCTTATGCTTATCTTATGACGAAAAACCAGAAATGAAATGATGAAGGTAGATTTTCATTCACCCCGCTATTATCCTGATTGCGGTCTCACCTATGTAATAATTGGAGCAAGGTATTTGGATAAGTGGGTATTTATAAAGCATAAGCACAGGAAAAGCTATGAACTTCCTGCCGGTCATATTAATAAGGAAGAAGATACTGATGCAGCAGCCAGAAGGGAGCTTGAGGAAGAGACAGGTGCAACAAAGTATAGAATAGAATGTATTTCAACCTATATAGTAAATGAAGATAACAAATTAAGGGCAGGAAGGTTATATTATGCTGAAATTGAAACCAAAGGAAAGGAGAAGGATGAAAACGAAATAGATGATGTGATATTATCTGATACCCTTCCCTTAAAGCTGAGTTTTCCGTATGTGCAGACGGTTCTGTTTGACTTCCTGCAAGAATACCTTGCGGGTCAGATAAATTCAAGATAAACTTCCATTGAAGCAGGCCATAGGCTGAAAATTATTCTAATTATTATATTTGTATAGTACGCAAATCAATACAGATGAAAAGACTACCAGGAAAGACTGTTGAAAGACTAAGTGGTTACCGCAGGAACCTACTAGGTTATCTTGCTGCCGGTAATAAATATATATATTCACATGAACTCGCTGCCCTGCTTCATATCACAGCAGTGCAGGTAAGAAGAGACCTGATGCTTATTGGCTATTCAAGCGTTCAGAAAAAGGGTTATGATGTCAGGGAACTGATTGATACTATAGGTACTATTATTGATTCTGAACAGGGTCAGAATGTTGCTGTTATAGGTATTGGAAATCTTGGACGTGCTATAACCTCGTATTTCAAGGGTAAAAGATCCAAGCTCAATATCGTGGCTTCCTTTGACAATGACCCCCAGAAAGTGAACAGGGTAATAGCCGGAGTTCGATGCTATCCTGTTGAACAACTCGAAGACATAGTAAAGGAGCAAAAAATTACCATCGCAATGCTAACAATGCCGCCTGATTTTGCAAAGTCAACTGCCGATGCAGCAATAAAAGCAGGGATAAAGGGTATACTGAACTTCACAACTGTACGATTGAATGTTCCGCCAAATGTATACCTGGAAGAGTATGATATGATCACATCAATTGAGAAAGTAGCATATTTCGTAAAGGAAGAATAGTTCAGGGTGTCAAAGGAGGTAAATTCCATAACAGTAATACCGTAATGAGTTAAAGGGAAATTCATTTATTAGCTGAATATGACATTTTTCATTTCCCGCTACACTTTGATTAACTTACTTTGTACTAAGTTTAATTGGTTTAATTTTAAATAATGACATGAAATTTAATCCTGAAAGATTATCAATCAGGGATCAAAGGATGAAGCCATTTATTGATCCTGACGAGATATGGGATATAATAAATAAAACAAAACCTGATAAGTCCAGGGTACGTGATGTCATTGCCAAATCGCTTGATAAGAACAGGTTAACACTGGAGGAAACAGCTGTGCTGGTTAATTCTGATGATCCTGAGCTTATAGAGGAGATAAAGGCCGGTGCAAGGGCGCTGAAAGAGAAGGTATATGGTAACAGGATAGTACTTTTTGCCCCATTATATATAGGAAATTATTGCAGCAATAACTGTAAATACTGTGGCTTCAGGTCGAGTAATACAGAAGCAGTAAGAAGGACATTATCTGATGAAGAGATAATAAAAGAAGTCTCAGCATTGGAAGATAACGGCCAGAAGCGACTGATACTGGTTTACGGCGAGCATCCGACATATTCAGCAGAGTATATAGCTCATACTGTAAAACTTGTCTACAGCATTAAAAAGGGCAAAGGTGAAATCAGGCGGGTAAACATTAATGCTGCTCCTTTTGATATCGAAGGGTTCAGAACAGTGGGTGATGCAGGCATAGGTACTTTTCAGGTGTTTCAGGAGACTTATCATCCGGAAGCATACAAATGGTATCATCTCACGGGTAAAAAGAGAGATTATGACTGGAGACTGACCTCGCTTGACAGGGCACAGGAAGCCGGTGTTGATGATGTGGGTATTGGAGCCCTGTTCGGATTATATGATTGGCGCTTTGAAGTGCTTGGCCTGGTGCGACATGCAAATCACCTTGAGGCATGTTATAATGTTGGTCCGCATACAATATCCTTTCCCCGATTGAAAGATGCGTCTACACTTAATATGGATAAGGATTATGAAGTGACGAATGATGAATTTAAAAAATTAGTGGCTATACTCAGGCTGGCAGTGCCTTATACCGGCATGATACTTACGGCCAGGGAAAGTCATGATGTCAGGAGGGAAGTGATAAAATTCGGGGTTTCGCAAATTGACGGGGGCACAAAGATTGAACTGGGCTCATATTCAGATATTAAGAATGAACAGCAAAACCTTAACAGGGAGCAATTCATGATCAATGATGCCAGGTCACTGGCCGAGGTAATAGATGAACTGCTCGATGACGACTTTATGCCCTCTTTCTGTACAGCATGTTACCGATTGGGAAGAACGGGCGAACATTTTATGGAGTTTTCAGTTCCTGGCTTCATAAAGAGGTATTGCTCACCAAACGCGGCTCTTACCCTGGCTGAGTACCTGGTGGATTATGCAGATGACCAGCTCGCTGAAAAAGGATGGAGAGCAATAGAAAGGGGCCTGTTAAGGCTCGATGATGATGTGGTTGCAAAAACAAAAGAGAGGATTGAAAGAATCAGGCAGGGCGAAAGAGATCTGTATTTCTAGAATTATCTTAATCAATAAATATGGTAAGAATAATAGCGATAAGGGTGGTCGACAGGATCAAAGAATCCGGGCATACACAGGATGTGCTCAGCAAGCATTCTTCAATAATCAAATCGAGGCTGGGATTTCATGAACTGAACGAGTATGTATGCAGCCGGGAGGGTTATATCCTGCTTCACCTGAAGAATGATGAAGCAGGAGTAAAAGCTCTTATGAATGACCTGGGTGAGATATATGGTATAGAGCTAAAGCAGATGAACCTTGGACCGGAAGCAGACAAACCATATCCGATACCCGTTGAATCAGATGTTGCGGTGGTTGGGATGATAATAAATAACAGGTCTGAAATCATAAGGGAAGTCCAGAAAGCCCTTACATCCTATGGTTGTACTATCAGAACACGACTGGGTATCAACGAAGAGAACAATGGAAAAAATACAGGACTGATCCTCCTGGAACTGGTAGGTGAACATTCAGAAATGAACGGACTTGTCGAACGCCTGAATAATATCAATAATGTATCTGTTGCGGTAATATCGTTCAATTAATAAGAGTCACCACTCACCGCTCATTACTTATTCGGTAATACACACCCCTTTCCTTCAGATATCCCAGTATAAACTTCAGGTGCCCTTCAGTTTTCCCTATAAATTCCGGTGGATTTATGCCTGGTGATTCGTACATACCTTCCATCAGCAGGTTTGCAACCGCAGTGCAAGTGTAGCCTGTTGTTCTTGCCATGGAAGTAATATTGTTCTCCCTGTCATAACGGTCAAAAAGGTCATACTGGTACCTGTACTTTTCTCCTTTATCCCTGCCCTCAATTATTATCCTCATCACCGTAAATTCTTCTTCACCTTCTTTCAACTGCCATTGAGGGAACATAAGACTTGATGTAAGATCTATAGGCCTTACCTTATTGCCTTTTACCTCAATCTCATCATAGCTGAAAAAACCTGCTTCCCTGAGCATCCTTAGGTAATCAATGGTGCCGGGATAACGCAGTGTTTTCTCAATCATATTAGGCACCGGTATGGTTTTCAGGAGGCTTCTCAATCCGTCTGAATTCCACGCTTCCAGTGTTCCTATTTCATCAAATTCAATATACTCAGGTTCAGACAGGGCTTCCCGTACGACAATATCACCATTTATCATATACCGGGCAGGTCGGGTATATTCTTCAATTACGTCTATCGGAGAGAAAACAGCCTTATATTGCCATGGCCATTGCCTCTTAAAAGGAAGTCCACCAACATAGCACTCATATCTTTCAACGCTCATAATAGAATGGTGGTGGCCGAGTATAATATTACCCATGCCGGGGACAACGCCACAGTCAGTAACAACTGTTACACCTTTGTTCCTGGCCATTCTGTCAAGGCCAAATGGATCTTCAGGGAAGAAAGATATATCAACCATGTCTTTGCCTGCCTCAATTGTATCCTTAACTGATTTGTAACCCATTGAACCCGGCAGTGCTCCTATAACAAGGTCATGATCACGGATGAGGTCTTTTATTATTGACGAATCAGACAAATCGGCTGTTACAGCTTTTACGTTATCTAGACCCTTGAGCATATTGATATTTTCTGAAGATATATCAACAGCAGTAACCAGGTAATTACTGCAAAGGTCTTTGACTATTGCTGAACCAACCAACCCGGTGCCAAGAACTATAATTCTATTTTTCATCCCGGTAGTGTTTAATTTATTATAAAATAAGGCATTTAATTGCTTATTATACAAAGCTATGTTTTAAAACAACATCAATGAAGTTCCGATAATTGAATTATTCCGGTACACTAATTATTGGTCATTATTTGGGAGAGTGGCATATCACCCATGATACGATTTACCTTTTCCTTTTTCCTTTTTCCTTTTTACTTTTGTCTTCTTTTAAAGTAATGTTCTGCGTCGCCCCATTCTCCGTAGCCCGGCTCGGCATCCACCATCTTCAATCTTGCCTCCAGGCATTCTTTGCAGTCATCATCTGCATCGATGGTGCGGGGCTTGTTTTCGTACAGATTATAGCTATCGCGGTATATACCCGGTGTGATGTTTGGCATTATAACATTAGCCCCAATCTTAACAGCTTTTTCACGACCCATGGGATCTATTGCCTGCAGGGCAGTGGATGCAGCAATATTAATATCCTTCATTAAAACTCTGAGCACAGCTATCATTTTAAGCGACAGGTCAAATCTGGCCTCTATTGGAAGTAATTCACTTTTATATTCAATAAGTGGAGTATTGGCATGCTCAATATAGGGACCCATGCCCACCATGTCTATATCAAAGTTTTTCATGAAAAGCAAATCACCTGCAAGATCTTCATATGTTTGAAACGGTAACCCTATCATTACCCCGGTGCCTGTCTGGTATCCAATTTTTTGCAACAGGTTCAGACATTCCAGCCTCCGGTGGTAATTATGCAGCTCATCATCCGGATGTAATTTTGCATATAGTGCAGGATTTGATGCTTCAATGCGCAGCAGGTACCTGTGAGCTCCGGCATCAAACCACTCACGGTATACATCCTCCGTTTGTTCACCCAGCGATATCGTAATCCCAAGTTTTCCGTCAGACAGCTTTTTAATCTCTGTAAGCAGGCTGGTTATCCTGGAAGTAAAACGTGAATTGCTTAGTTCACCGGACTGCAATACTATGGAACCATAATTATTTTCGAAAGCATATAGTGCAGCATCAAGAATCTCTTTGTTCGTAAGGTTATATCTTTCAACGTTTTTATTATCTCTACGTATGCCACAGTAATAACAGTTCTTATCACAAATGTTCGAGAATTCTATTAAGCCCCGGTAATATACCTTATTGCCCGAATGTTCATGTTTAATCCTGGCTGATTCCCCGAAAAGTATGGTCCGGTCTTCTCCTTCTGCCTTCAGTAAAGTCGCGATTTCTTCAATTCCGAATTTATTGCCTTTCAGTATGTCGGGTACTCTATTCTTCATCGTGAAAATTGAATCTACAAATATAGTTAGAAATAATTGGGTGATGGAATACCGGATTAATGGATTAATGGATTATTCATTAAATTTGCTTTTAAACAAACAGGTTTTCAAATGGAGAAAGAAAGAATAAAAAAGGAAGCTATTGAAAGATTCAGATCAAGTTTTAATTGTTCACAATCAGTGCTGAGTTCCATGGCAGGAAAGATTGAAACAGATGTTTCATTTCTTGAAAAGGTATCATCAGGTTTCGGAGGAGGCATGGGACATATGCAGGAAACATGCGGGGCGGTTACAGGCAGTTTTATGACCATAAGCCTTTATTGTGGCAATAAGTATCCTGATAATCATGAGCGAAAAGAAGAAGCTTATAAGCTTATAAAGAAATTCGACTCGGAATTTAAGAAATTGTATGATACAACAAACTGCAGGGAACTGATCGGCTATGAACTGGATTCCCCTGAAGATCATGACAGAGCAGTTGAAAATAATGTTTTTGAACGCATATGTGAAAAATGCATCAGCGATTCTGTAGATATATTATGCAGAATATTAGTATAGAATAATAGTTTAATTACCAATAGCAGATAATCAAATGAAAATAAGTGCACGTAACGTATTTAAAGGCACCGTAAAATCTTACGAAACAGGGATTGTAAATGTTGAGGTGGTAGTAGAAATAGGACCCGGGTTGGAAATAACATCCATTATTACAAAAACTTCATTCGAAAAACTCGGACTGGAAATTGGCAAAGAGGCTTATGCAATTATTAAGGGCTCTAATGTAATGATCGGGATTGATTAATAATAAGAAACCACTCTTATAATAAACGTCCCGTTCAACGATTTATCACTTCAACAATTCAACAATTTTCTAACAATCATTGTATGATTTATTTGATTTTCATACATTGACTAACCATTGAACCCTTTTTTCTGATTAATTATAATGATATGATTAACAATTACTTATTAAATCCCCGGAGTATTGTTGTTGTGGGGGGCTCGGATGATATTTCCAAGCCGGGAGGCAAGGTTCTTAAGAACATCATGGATGGTGAATTTAACGGAGACTTATATGTTATTAATCCCAGGTCAGACACAGTTCAGGGCATAAAATCCTATCACAGTCCTGCAGATATACCTGATACCGATCTGGCGATAATTGTCATTGCCGCAAAATATTGCAGGGATACAGTTGATAACCTTGCCCGACAGAAATCTACCAGGGCTTTTATTATCCTGTCTGCAGGTTTTGGCGAGGAGAATGAAGAGGGAGCAAAGCTGGAGCGCGAAATAGTTGATATTATTGATTCAGTTGGAGGATGCCTTATAGGTCCTAATTGCATTGGTGTACTTACACCGGTATACAATGGTGTTTTTACTACACCAATTCCTGAACTTGAACCTTCAGGTGTTGATTTTATTTCTGGCTCGGGTGCCACTTCGGTGTTTATTATGGAGTCAGCAATACCTAATGGTATACGTTTTTCAAGTGTTTTTTCTGTTGGTAACAGTGCCCAGGTTGGCGTGGAGGATGTACTGAAATATATGGACGAAACCTATGAGCCTGGAAAGAGTTCTGCAGTAAAGTTATTATACATTGAGAGTATACTCAAACCGGGTATGCTTCTCAGGCATGCTTCATCACTTATTAGAAAAGGGTGTAAAATTGCAGCAATCAAAGCTGGGTCATCAGAAGCCGGCAGCAGGGCAGCCTCGTCACATACCGGTGCCATGGCCAGTCCTGATGTGGCTGTTGATGCCCTTTTCAGGAAAGCTGGCATAATACGATGCCATGGTCGTCATGAGCTGGCGGCAGTTACAGCAGTACTGATGAATCCCCTCCCTACAGGCAGGAAAATGGCTATTGTAACACATGCCGGTGGCTCGGCAGTAATGATGACTGATGCTCTGTCAAAAGAAGGAATAGAAATTCCACAAATCAAGGGGGATAAGGCAAAAGCCCTACTTGAAAAGTTGTTTCCCGGCTCATCGGTTGCTAACCCCATTGATTTTCTCGCCACAGGTAATGCAGAACAGCTGGCTTTTATACTTGATGCATGCGAGAATGATTTTGATGAGATTGATGCAGTAGCCGTTATTTTCGGCAGCCCGGGGCTATTCCCTGTTGATGATGTTTACAAAGTATTACATGATAAAAAGAGGTCAGGTAGAAAACCAATTTATCCTGTACTACCTTCACTTATAACTGCAGAAAGAGAAGTTAATGATTTTATTGCAAAGGGAAATGTCAATTTCCCCGATGAAGTGGTCTTTGCAAATGCTCTCGGAAAGGTTCTTAATACAGGATATCCAGGTGATGATTCTTTTGCTAAACCACGGATTAATTATAAAGCTATAAGGAAGATAATAGACAATAATGGTAATGGCTATCTTATGCCGGATGATGTAAGGGAATTACTTGATGCAGCAGGCATTGAAAGGGTAAAGGAGGATCTGGCATATACAGTGGATGAAGCAATACAGAAAGCTGTCAAACTGAGGTTCCCAATAGTAATGAAAGTAGTCGGGCCAGTACATAAATCTGATGTAGGAGGCGTGGTTCTTAATGTCAGTAGCACTGAGGAAGCAGGGATTGAGTTCAGAAGGCTGATGAAAATTGAAAATGTCGAAGCAGTACTCATGCAACCGATGATCGGCGGCCAGGAACTCTTTGCAGGGGCAATAAGGGAGGGTGATTTTGGGCATTTAATAATGGCCGGGCTGGGAGGTATATTTATTGAAGTGCTTAAAGACGTCAATAATGCGCTTGTGCCCCTGAGTGAGAGTGAAGCTGAAAAAATGATATACACCCTGAAAGGTTATAATATACTCAAGGGTGTCAGGGGACAGAAAGGTGTAAATATTAAAGCATTTGTGGATGTTCTGATTCACCTGTCAGCACTCCTGGAAACAGCACCGGAAATTGCTGAGATGGACCTGAATCCACTAATGGGTAATCCGGAAACAGTAAAAGCAGTAGATGCCAGGATAAGAATAGAACGATGAGTTATGAAAAAATCTGATATCCTGCTTATTTTATTCCTGGTGGCCATTTTTGCTCCTTTTATTGTGAGTGATACAATTTATAATCATTATGACAGGTTTTACGCATCCTTTCCATTTTTAGTTAGTTTTATCAAGTTTGCTATACTGGCTACCACAGGTGAGTTGATTGGCCTGAGAATAAGGACGGGAAAATATATTGTACCCGGCTTTGGCATATTGCCACGTGCCCTGGTCTGGGGTGTACTGGGGATTACTATTCAGGCGGCTTTTATCATTTTTGCCAGGGGAGTGCCACTTCTACTGGAATTTGCAGGTTTAAAAGGTTCGGTGGCTGCCATGGAGGGATCACTCACAGCAGGAAGGATTGGAGTGGCTTTCAGTATCAGCCTGCTATTAAATATCTTTTATGCCCCGGTTTTGATGACAGCGCATAAAATCATTGATTCGCATATTGAAATGACTGGTGGCACATTGAGAGGTTTCTTTTCAACAATTAAAGTGAGCCAGATACTGAGGGAGGTAAACTGGAATACTCACTATGGATTTGTATTGAAAAAAACAATTATATTTTTCTGGATACCGGCACAGACAATTAATTTCCTTATGCCTGAGCAATTCAGGGTGCTAATTGCGGCAATAAATAGGACTCTGAGCGGTCTGCAAGGCCCAGCGAGGAGTCGGTGTTGGACTACAGTCCGGTCAATTGGAGAAAAACTTTTGCTCTATGTACTTATCGACCGTTTTGTGTTTGTTCTGGATTGAATATCAAGTAGTTGAGCGAAAATTGATTGCAAAGAAATTAGAAAGGTTTCATTCAAATATAGGAATTTAATTACAATAAGCTTCAAACGATGGGAATAATATAAGATGAAAGAACCCTTTACAGCAAATCTGGTTACTTTGTTTTTATATAGTTAGCCTAATTGATCTGGCAAGTTTTTAGTAAGAGTAAGAGCTATCCCGCAGGGATTTAGTTCAACAATGGTAACTGTTGCACAACCCGCAACAATTAATCCTTCAAATACTTCTTTCAAGAAATTGAACTCTGAAATCCGGAATTTTATAAATTCCTTCTAAATACCGAAGAATAAGTTCCACAACTGTTCTAACACGGTTTATCACCTCTTTTAAAGCCTTTTGAGCCTGTAACGATGTCCTTGATGAACCGTATTTCATCAACTTCTTCAGGTTATAGGCCATGGCTGCCATTAGCATAACTTTATTGGCTGACTCGATTCCCCGGGTATTGATCTTCCGCATTCCTGTGAAGTTTATCAATGTGCCAAAGACCGGTTCAACTGTACTCTGCCGAAGGGTTTTATAATAAGCGGCTTTTCTGGTCTTTGATCTTTTTGATGCTCTATCATATTGATCCTTATACACCGTGATCCGAATGCGCTTTTCATGGGATTTACCTATGCACTCCGAGGCCCATGGACAGCCTTTGCAATCTGCTCTTTTAGTTAAATAATGTTTCTCAAGATGATTCTTCTGATACTTGATCTTCCGGAATGTTGCATATTTACCGTTCCTGCATCTCCACTGATCTGCCTCAGGCTCATATGTAAATCCTTTCCTGACTCCTTCATACTGACCATGCACAGGGATATAGCCCACTATATTCCGGCCCTCAAGATATTTATAATTCTCACCATTGCTGTAGCCCGCATCTGCCAGTAGGGTATCCATCCTCAGTCCGTTCTTCTTTAACCTGCCCTGGGTCTGCCTGACCAAATCGATCAGGTACATGCTGTCCTTCTTATCTGCATAATTTGCCCGAAAATGCGTGATCACATGATAAGAGGTATCTACACTCATACTGCTCATGTAATACATCTGCCTTGGCTTCCCTGGTTTTACCGCTATCCGGGCATCCGGATCCACCGGTGAATAATGGGTTTTGTTACTCAGGTATCGTGCTTTTGAATCTTCTGAACCCAACGCTCCACCTTCCCTCCCCTTGAACCACTTCTGATGAGTGTCCAGATCCTTTAATTCTCTTTTGCTGGCTTGCTGTGTCCGTTGTTCTTTTGTGCTCCGATCTTCTTTGGCTTTGCGCTTTACCGGTGGTTCCTCATCTTGGTCATTCTCCTCCCTGAGCTTGTTTATATGATCTTTCAGGGTTTGTTCAGGCTTCTTTACCTCCAGACTATCCAGCGAAGCATTGGCTTTAATGTATGCGGAATCAACAGCCTGTGTCTCTCCTGATACCAACCCGCTTTCAACACACATTTGTAAGACCCTGTCAAAAGCCTCTTCAAAAATGGCATCCGGCAATAGTTTCCTGGTTCGGCTGATAGTGGAATGCCACGGCAATGGCTCGTCAATATCGTAATCAATAAAATACAATAAATCCATCCGCATACTTACGTGTTCAATAAGTTGACGATCTGAGATAATATTCTCCAGGTACCCAATCAGCATCAGTCGAAAAAATACTGTGGGATCTATCGACTTCTGACCTTCCTTATTGTAATACGGCCTGGCCATATTACGGATAAAACGTAAATCAAGCACCTGTTTCAAACGACGATAGAAATTATCCTCCGGGATCCGTTGGGAAAGCGAAAACGAAAGAAACAGCTTCTCCTGGTAGTCCTTATTTCCAAGCATCGGTTTTATTTTCAAATTACAAAACCAACTCTTTCAAATCAATTCATTACCTTTAGAATTATCAACAAAAAGATTGAGTTGTGCAACAAGCACAATGACTATACGTAATGCTAGCGAAAGTGCTAAAATGAAAGCAAGTACAATAAATAAATTAATCGGTAATCGGAAAGGGAATTGCGTTGAAAACCCGCACCACGTATAGCCGAAACTGTTAGGTTGCATTAGATAATTTTAAGAAATGATATTTACTGAACAAAACCTAGAAACCTTTTTTAAAGAAAAGTTTCCTATTGTTGAAAGACCCGAGGATCCAAAAGTTAATATTGAGATCGCTAAGTATTGTCTTAGTTTTGAAATTATTAAAAAAGCTACTTCACCTGATTGGATATATAACTACTTAAGAAATTCTGATAAAACAGACAAATACCTATTTCGTTTCGAAAAAGATAGCGATTCTATAGAATCAAAAAAACATAGAGCTAGATTGTTCCTTTTTGCCGAGATGCTCTATAACTTACAATATGTGAGTGGTATTCAGAGAGTTTTCTCAGAATTTGGAAAAGAGGACTTCGAGTCCCTTTATATTGAACTTGAGTTTGCTAAATATATTTACAGAGCTGGAATAAACTTCTGGTTCAATACACCAAAAGGAGATAAGGGTTCTGATTATGACATTGCTATTGAATTGAATGGTGAAAATTGTGCTGGCGAGATTAAGACTAAATTGGAATCAAATGAATATAGTCCCAAAAAAATTATACAGACAATAAAAGATTCAAAAAAACAACTTCCAAAAAAAATTCAGAATTTCATTTTTATTAAAATACCTGAATCTTGGGCAGAGGAAGAGCATCAAATCAAAAAATTAGTTGAAGAAGTAAAAAAATATATTGATAAATCCAGTAGGGTACTTACTATAGTGTTATTATGGAATAAATGGATTATCCATGAAGAAGGGGACTATTTTTTAGCTCTCATTACCCAAGAAATAAAGAACAAACACAGTATACTTAACAATGGTATGTTTCGAGACATCCTCTTTGAGTATGCAACATCTAGAGGTGAAGAGGAACCTTGGTTTGATTTACTAAAATATGTTAAGATGAAAGTATTATCAAACCCATCTAACAATGGCTAAATGCAAGGCTATGTAAAATAACGGAACACGTTAATAGACATAACTCAAACGTAAGGAACCAAAAATATTAGGTCGATAATCTGTCCTGCTTTTAGCCGGAAACCTTTTGCATTAACAAAGCTTTCCGTTAATAATAATCCTCAAGATACATTTAAATAAATATTATTGTTTTAGATTTCAAAGCAAGAGCATTTATCAATTAGACTATACATCTCTTGGGTTCCATATGAATGATTTATGCTCAGATTCAATTTTATACTAATACGATTTTGTACATTTATTATTTCTAAAGTAAATATGATCTAAAGATTTTATGAAACTGAATATTCTCAACATTCGCAAATCAATTAATAAGGCTTTTCTGAAAGTAAAGCCTAATCGTTCCCAGATTGAGAATTTCAAAAAGAATCTTCTGAATCTTTTTGAACAGATCGATGAATCTGAATCGGAGGAGTTTCATAAGAATATTGTCAGAACTTTCCTGAGAGATACCTATTATTCTCCAGATTATTATATCAATACAAAAGGGCGAACTGACCTGGTAATTCATAATGGAAAAGATACATCTACTACCGTAGGGGTTCTAGTAGAGGCTAAAAAGCCAACCAATAAGTCACAAATGCCTGCCAGGAATAATATTAATTCAACAGCACTTCATGAATTGATTTTATATTATTTAAGAGAAAGGATATCCAGGAAAAACATTGAGATAAAACATTTGATAATTACAAATATTTATGAATGGTATATTTTTAATTCCTATGATTTTGACAGGCTATTTGCTCAAAATAAAACACTGGTTAAACAATATACTGATTTTATAGAAGGCCGTCTTGCAGGTAATAGGACTGATTTTTTTTATAAAAATATTGCAGAACCTTTCATAAACGACATTGATTCCGATATATCTTTTACCTATTTTGATATCAGGGATTATGAAAGTGTTATACCTGATGGTGAAAAGTCTGAAGATAACAAGCTTGTTGCTTTATTCAAGATCTTCTCCCCTGAACACTTACTAAAACTTCCATTTAAGAATGATAGTAACAGCCTGGATAAAGATTTTTACAATGAACTGTTGCATATCATAGGTTTAAAAGAAACAAAAAAGGGAGCCAAGAAACTTATTGGAAGAAAACCGAAGAATGAAATGAATCCCGGATCATTACTTGAGAATGCCATTACAATACTAGAATACGAGGATTGTCTTTCACAAATAAAAGCCAGCGACTACGGTTCAGAGAAAGAAGAACAACTTTTCAATGTTGCACTTGAACTGGTTATTACATGGATAAACCGAATTCTATTTATTAAACTGCTGGAAGGACAATTAATAAAGTATAATTCCGGTAATGAATCATTCAAGTTCGTAAACACTAATGTGATTAACGATTTCGATGAGTTAAACAAACTTTTTTTTCAGGTCCTGGCCGTCAAGGAAACGGAACGTAACGATCTTGTAAAACATAAATTTAAAAATATTCCATATCTCAACAGTTCTTTGTTTGAACCGAATGATTTAGAACATAAAACAATAAGGATCAGTAATCTTGAAGATAGTTTCAAAATACCGGTATGGAATTCTACTGTTCTCAAAGATAAAACAGGGAAAAAGATTAAAGGAAATCTAAATACACTCCAGTATCTTTTTAACTTTTTAGATGCTTATGATTTTTCCAGTGAAGGAGCCGAAGAAATACAGGAAGAAAATAAAACCCTGATTAATGCATCTGTCCTGGGATTAATATTTGAAAAAATAAATGGGTACAAGGACGGATCTTTCTTTACACCTGGTTTTATAACAATGTATATGTGTCGTGAGACCATAAGAAGGGCAGTTGTTCAAAAGTTCAATGAAACCAAAAACTGGAATTGTAAGACTATTAATGATGTTTACAACAAAGACATCGATATAAAAGAAGCAAATAGGATTATTAACAATCTGAAGATTTGTGATCCTGCAGTTGGTTCCGGTCATTTCCTTGTTTCAGCATTAAACGAAATTATTTCAATTAAGAATGACCTTAAAATATTATACGACAGAGCAGGCAAACGCCTGAAGGAATATCAGGTTGAAGTAGTAAATGATGAATTGGTAATTAGTGATGAAGATGGTGAGCTTTTTGAGTATAATCCAAAAAGCAAGGAAAGTCAGCGAATCCAGGAAACTCTTTTCCATGAAAAGCAAACCATTATTGAAAATTGCTTGTTCGGAGTTGACATTAATCCAAATTCAGTAAAAATATGCCGGCTGAGATTGTGGATTGAACTTTTAAAGAATGCCTATTATATAAATGGATCCGATAAACTGGAGACACTCCCAAATATTGACATAAATATCAAATGTGGAAACTCCCTGATTAGCCGATATAATCTGGACTCCAATATTAAAAAGGCCTTGAAAAAAAGCAAATGGACTATTGATAGTTATCGTGTTGCTGTAATGACATACCGCAATGCTCAAAGCAAAGAAGAGAAAAGGAGTATGGAAAGTCTCATTGAACAAATCAAGAACGATTTTGAAAGTGAGATTGCAGCGACCGATAAGCGACTATTAAAGCTCAATAAGCTAAAAGGTGAATTATTTGCATTAACAAATCAGCAGCAACTTTTTGACCAATCGAGAACTGAAAAGGCTAGTTGGAACAAAAAGGTGAAAAAATATACCGATAATATTCAAACACTTGAAAATGAACTAGAAGAAATTCGTACCAATAAAATATATGAAAATGCTTTTGAATGGCGTTTTGAGTTTCCTGAGGTATTAAATTATGAAGGTGATTTTATTGGATTCGACGTAATTATAGGAAATCCACCTTATATAAGTGCAAATGAGTTTAAGAAAACTTTAGGTGAAATAGAATATCATTTTTATAAAAATATCTACGAAACTGCAAAAGGTACAGTTGATGTCTACATTTATTTCTTTGAATTAGGGTATAAAATATTAAAATCGAATTACAATTTTTGTTTCATTTCTCCAAACAGATATTTATCAGCTAATTATGGTATAGCGTTAAGAAAATTTATAATTGATAATTTTGAAATAGTAAGTATTGGAGACTATTCTAATGTTAAAGTTTTTGCTGAAGCTTCAACATACCCAATAATTACATTATTAAAAAAACGTAATCCATCCTTAGAATATAATTTTACTTCTTTCACTTTTATTGATGAATTCAAAGATTTTAAGCATAGATACTTCCATTCTGATCTATTAAAGTATCTAAATGATTCAATTTTAGGTTTTATTCTAAGTGAAAAATTTGAAATATCTAAGAAGGTTATAGATAATTCCATCCCCCTGAATAAGGCCGGTAAAATAAATGCTACTTCTACTGCTGGAGAGGCTGAGAAGTTTCATGAATATATAACTAATAATAGTAAAGGATTTAAATTAATCAATACGGGCACAATTGATAGATATATAACGACATGGGGTAAATCTGAATTGATCGATAAAGGGAAAAAGTTTTTAAAACCCTATTTAACAAACGAAATTTCCATAATTGGTGAGAATAGATATACCTTATATACAAATCCAAAAATAATCTTTGCTAAAATAGCTTTAAGAGCTGAAGCTTTCTATGATAGGAACGGAAAGTATGCTTCAATTAATACTAACTGTATGCATACTTTTTCATCTGAATACGATGCTTATTATATTTTGGGTTGGTTAAATTCAAAGCTTTTCCAATATGTATTTGAGTGTTTTTTTGATGGATTGAAAATGGCTGGTGGTTATCTTCTATATTCCTCTCCCAACTTGAATAATATGTTCATTAAAAAAATTGATAATAAAAACCAGAAAGAAATTGCCGAAAAAGTTAAATCATTAATTAAGTTAAAAGGAAAGAATGATAATGAATATAGAAATTATGATAATGAAATTAATTATTTATTCTATAAGCATTATTCTTTATCAGATTATGAAATTGAAATAGTTGAAAAATCAATAAAATAATACATGTGATTACTTTAAAGATAAAAACCTTTCTTCGTCGTAAACAATATAAAACTATTAACAAACCTTAATTTGTGTAAATAGCTTTGTTTAAAATTTTACCGTCCCCAAAATCGTCCCCATAAAAAGCAAAAGCCCCTGAATTTCAGGGGCTTTTAATGTTAACTAGCGGTCTGGACGGGACTCGAACCCGCGACCTCCGGCGTGACAGGCCGGCATTCTAACCAAGCTGAACTACCAGACCAAACTATTATAAAAAGAACTATCTATCTCACTTCTCAATATGTAAACGAAATATTTCATCGTTCTTGGCTCGAACCCGTCCCGAGTCCTCGGGATGACAGGCCGGCACCCCGAGTACTCGGGGCCAAGCTGAACTACCAGACCATTTTATTTTTCTTTTCGCAGCCCTTCAAAAAACGTTATATTTCTTTGTCTTTTCAGAAACAATTCCCTTTTTATTGCATCCCTTTTATTCTCATGCTCCTCAAAATAATATAACTTCCAGGGTGCTTTTCTGGCTGTATACCTTGACCTGCCTTCATTATGTTCGGAAAGCCTTCTGTCAAGGTTTTTTGTGTATCCAATATAAAAAGAACTGTCTTTAATACTCTTTAATATGTAAACGAAATATTTCATCGTTCTTGGCTCGAACCCGTCCCGAGTCCTTGGGATGACAGGCCGGCACCCCGAGTCCTCGGGGCCAGGCTGAACTACCAGACCATGCCTTCAAGCGGTGCAAAAATAATCTATTTTTTCAAATACAAAAAATTATTGGTTTAAAAAAGTGAAGCCTCCAGAGGGCATAGTAATTGTATGCCCTCTATAAAGAGCACCACCCTTCGACTCATCGCAGAGGAAGAGTCCGATTTAGGCCTAATATAGTGAAAGACTGCAATAGTCCCCTATGTATTTGTCAGCCTTTCTCCGATTTTGGCAGTCCTATCCATCGCGGGGTTCTGGCAATGTATTCTTTATAACTATCACCAAATTTATTAGTGGTTGCTCTCTCTTCGGCAATGGCTAAGAAGCGCGATATAACCATCAGAATTATTGAAAGAAGCAGGAAAAGCCATGAAGCCGAAGCAATACCAGCACCTATCATAGGAAGTAAGGTTCCCAGGGAAATCGGGTGCCTTGAGTAACGATAAATACCCGTTGTAAATGGTTCTCCAGGCTTTGTGGCGGCAATACTGAACAGGGCCGCAGATGAGATGATAAATCCAATAATATAAACAGCAATTCCCACGTAAAGCCATACGGTCCCCAGCTTAAGTGGTAGAAAAACAGAGTACAATATCATGGTAAAGAATACTATCATCATAACATTGTTAATCTTCTTTACTTCCTTCGCCGGAGCTATTCTACTGCCTATATCCCCTGGCAGTAGTCCTGATAGCATAATAAAAAGAAGCAGTAAGGTTGTCAGGATCCAGGCATTCCATAAACCTATTTCAAAAACCGGTGTAAGTGACATGATATACCTCCTTTGTTATTCTATTATGATCATTTCTTCTGACCGAAGGTGTATAAACACCCCTGTTTTTTTCTCAATCCTTTACACAACGAACAGACATACCGTTCGTTTTAAAGTTCTGGTACCTTAACACGCCACCGTAATCACACCGGATGAGTGGGTAAAGGGCATTAAGTACATCGTACTCTGTAGCCGACCACCAGAGACCGTATTGCCTTGTGACAGAGAATAATCCATGGTAGTGACGGCAACCACCCGGAAGGGCTGTAAATCCGGTTTCGTTGGTTGCACTTGTGTTGGGAGAGCTCCAGTGCGTTGTGCCGGTTTCCTTCAGTTTGCCCCCGGCTACGAGTAAACCACCCAGGTAATCGGTTAATAGTGTCCATTCTGTATCCGTAGGCACATGCCAGCCTGTGGGACAAAGCTTGCCAGTGTTTACGGTGTACCAGTTATATAATGCACCATAAATAGCTTTGTAGGTAGCTTCATCGTTATCGAACCAACAATAGGCGGCAGTATCTAAGAAGCTCCATTCAACTTCGTCAGTTACCAATGGTATGCCAGTCCCGTCATTATAGCTGGTTGTTTTCAGATTTTCTGCCATCCAGGTCTGTGCGCCTATTTGTATGGTTTTATAGGCATTGCCATCGATATCGCTTATGGTGCCATAGGTAAGGTCCGGATTGAAAATGATACCATTACCACTTGATATGGTTGTAAAACTTACCTGGTTGCCATAATTAATTCCTGCACTATTTGTTGCGTAAGCACGTACATAATAAGCAGTATTGGAATTTAAACCTGTCAGGTTACTTATAAAGATACCGGTACCTGAGCCATCGGTTGTTATACTGTTGACTGTTGTGGGGTTTTCAGTTGTACACCAGCAAACACCCCTCGTAGTGACCTCCGCTCCTCCGTCATCTGTCACATTTCCACCTGAAGATGCCGTTGTTTGGGTGATTGCTGACACACTTGCTGTTGTAACAACAGGAGGAGTAACTTTCTCGCAGGAAGTGAGACCTATTGTCAAACTAATCACAAGAATAGCAATTACAGGAATTTTAATTAAGTGATTCATATCAGTATACTTTAGAATAAAATATTACTCTGAATCGATCAATATCAAAGTTATACATTGCTTAAACCAAAGTCAATTTTATTTTAATATCATGCTGTCTATAAGTTAAATACAGAAAATATTATAGGATATAAATAATAGGAGATGTCTTAACAGTACACCACCTCCCGCTGATGATCGATTGCTTCGCCACTTCGACTGAGCTCAGTGCCGGCAAGCTCAGCACGAATCACTCTGGCAGGATACTCCTCACTTCGGCAGGCTCAGTGCAGGGCTCTAAAGATGAGGCGAAAGTTATAGTGTTGTAAATCAAACATTTCCCCTCCAATAATTAATTCAACACCCATCCGGGCAGTGAGGATTTGTTATGCTTTCCCCGATTTTGGTAGTCCCAGCCATTTCGGAGTTCTATTCATATAATCACGATAAGCATCCCCATACAGGCCTGCTAAGTAGCTTTCTTCTGAAGGGGTAGCTATGTGGAAAAAGACTATCCATAAAATAGCACAGAGCAATATAATCCATGAAACAGAAGCAATTGCAATACTCAGGTTAAGCAAGAAGCCGCTAAGGTATACGGGGTGCCTGGAGATCCGGTAAATTCCACATGTAACAGGCTTATCAACCGGGGTATTGGCAAAATTAATTATACTCGTGAGGCCTATCACCAGGGCTGCAATTAAAATAAGAAGTCCTGTATAAAACCATGCTGTGCCAGTTTTCAGCGGTAGAAAGATAGAGTAAATAAAAGAAACAGGTATTATTGCTGAATGCGTTAAATTGGCCAATATCCTATCCCTTTTCTTATCATAAGATATCTCCTGAGATGTTCTTTTTTTTCTCACTTTTGCTTCTTTACTCATAAAAAAATCAGGGATAATCATTGATAAAAGCATTAATGCCCAGAAAATCCAGGCATTCCATAAACCTATTTCAAAAAGCGGTGTAAGAGACATGCTTTACCTCCTTTTATATCCTATTATAAGCATTTCTTCTGACCGAAGGTGTATGAACACTCCTGGTTTATTCTCAATCCTTCAGGCAGCGGACAGAAAGTCCTTTCCCCTTGTCTACATGATTACCTACAACACTGCCTGTATTGTAGCCCAGTTCCCCTATCCATGCTGTATTGGCATCATAAGCTGAGTAGCTCCACCAGTAACCGAACATACCAAGGTGGCCGAACTTACCGTAACATTTGGTGTCCCATATCCTGCTGCGGAAGCCACCCGGTCGGCCTGTGAAACCACTTTCGTTAGTAGCATCGGTATTCGGGCTCTTCCAGTGTGTTGTTCCGGTTTCTTTCAGCTTACCTCCGGCAATTGCTTCTCCGCCAAGATAACCAGCTATGATGTTTAATTCTTCAATATCAGGTACATGCCAGCCATCAGGACATAGCTTAACTGTATTAACCGCGAACCAGTTATACAGGCCACCGTATATGTCACCATAGGATTCCCGGTCGTTATCGTACCAGCAAAATCCCGGGCTTGTAAGGCTTGCCCATTTCCTGCCATCAGTTACCAACGGTATATCAGTACCATCATTGTATTTGGTGGTTTTCAGGTTTTCTGCCATCCATAGCTGGTCCCCAATAATAACTGTTTTGTATACATTACCGTCAGCATCAATCAGTGGTTCAGTGGTAAATGAGACCTCGTTGCCATAGGCAGTCCCGGCTTCGTTGGTTGCATAAGCTCTTACATAATAGGTGGTACCTGTGTTCAGTCCAGTCAGATCACTGGTGAAGCTGCCAGTTCCTGTTCCATCTTCTGTATGGCTGTCATTTATAGTGGGCTCCGCTGCCATGCTCCAGCATACACCTCTGGCTGTTATGTTACCTCCTCCATCATCAGTGATATTTCCGCCTGATACTGCTGTTGTCTGAGTGATTGAACTGACAGCATCTGTTGTCAGTGTGGCTAAATGGACAGGTTCGGTAGTTAATGAAACCTCGTTGCCGTAAGCAGTTCCGGCACTATTTATTGCATAAGCACGGACATAATAAGTGGTACCGGGACTTAAACCCGTCAGGTTACTTGTGAAGGTACCCGTACCGGTTCCGTCTTCTGTTTTACTATCGGCTGTTGTCGGAGTTTGTGATATGCTCCAGCAAACTCCTCTTGCTGTTACATCCCCTCCACCATCATCAGTTATATTACCGCCTGATATTGCTGTTGTTTGAGTGATTGAACCGGCAGCATCTGTTGTCAATGATGCTAATTGGATAGCCCCGGTAGTGAAAGAAACCTGGTTGCCGTATGCTGTACCTTCACTGTTTATTGCATAAGCCCTGATATAATATTCTGTGCCGGGTGTCAATGATGTCAGGCTGCTTGTAAAGCTACCGGTACCTGAGCCATCGGTTGTTTTATTGTTGCCTGTGGTGGGATTTTCAGTTGTACTCCAGCAAACACCCCTGGAAGTGACCTCTGCTCCTCCATCATCCGTCACATTTCCTCCGGACGATGCCGTTGTTTGATTGATCTCTGACACGCTTAATGTAGTTACAGTGGGAAGAGTAGGTTGTTTCTCACAGGAAGCGAGAAATATTATCGAACAAATTACAAGAATAGGAATAACGGTGATTTTAAATATATGATTCATAGCATGATTAATTTTAGTTCAATCCATCACTGAATTAGTCAGTATCAAAGTTACACTATGTTCAAGTCAAAGTCAATTTACTTTGACGAAATAACATATTTCATCAATATACGGCTAAAATAAGGTGATATATAGAAAATAAGAGTATTACGAACACCTATTAAAAGTTCTGATTATGCCGGTCTTTTTATTGATTGACAATTGCCTTTTTTGCTTCTTCGAGATGAAGATATAGTCCGTGATCATATACAGGTTTATATTCCCAGCTCTTTTCAAGTAACTTCAATGCTTCTTCGTATTTTCCCTGCTTATACAATCCCCGGCCTTTTGTATGCAGGTAAGAATAATTATCAGGACTTAACTCCAGTGCTTTATCAATCAATTCAATACCCTTGTTAATTTTCAGGTCGTTATCAATCAGCAAGCAGGCAAGACTATTGAGTATACCAGGATTTTCAGGTTCCAATGAGAGTGCTTCCTTGTAATATTCCTCTGCTTTACCCGGGATACCGGCATCGGAATAAATTTCAGCGATATTTGCTGCTATAACTGGCTCACGTAAAAGGTTTTCTTTGCATAAAGATACATACCTGTCAATATATTTATTTACCTCAATCGTGTCATTTTCATTAAAGGCAAGTATTGCCTGCATGCCGGTAAGCAGAAGATTTCGGGGAAAGTCCTTTTCTGATTTTTTATACAGTTCTTTTTCTTTTTTTACCTGACCTGTTTTGTGATATGCAAGTCCCAATGCAGCATATACCGGGCTCCAGAAAGGTTTTGAATACAGTTTTTCATATTTCTTAAGCGCTTTTTCCAACTCAGGGATTGCTTTGTCGAATTGATGTAAGCTGTTATAAGCAGTGCCTTTATAGTAATAAAACTCCGGTAACTGATCATCAATTTCCTGTAACTGCTTCAGGTATTTAATTTCTTCCTGTGGCGTTTCGAAAGTCAGGGCATAGATGTAATCTGTCCAGATCTGAAGTTGCAATGGCATCTGGTCTTTTTTTTCAAAAGCCCTGAGACAACATTCTTTTGCTTCTTCATACCTGCCTTGCCGGGCATATGAAAAAGAAAGTAATGCAGTTGCAAAAGTAAGGCTTGAATCATATTCCACTGCCTGGGAAAGCCATTGTGCTGCCGTTGAATAATCAAATTTTTTCAGTGCTCCGTACCCATAAGCAAAAAAGCTATACACTTCATGAGAGTCAGTAGATACAAGTTGCTGAAAAGCAGCAGGCACTTCCTTTTGCAGTTCAGCTATAATAAGGTAATTCTTAACCATAAAAGAAAGTGAATCAATGAAATGCAGAATATTTTCTGTTGTTCCATCAACATGAAAAGATTTAATATCATCTTTTGTTTTTGTATCGTATAGTTGTGCATTTAACCTTATTATTGTACCTGATTGTTTTATACTGCCGTAAATAAACATAGTTGCGCCCAGTTTCTTTGATACTCTATTTGCAACAGGAGGTGTTATAGAGGTATAATTGTTATAACCACTGCTTTGGAGCAAACTGTTGATGCTTTCTTTTTGTTTCACTTTTAATTCCTCTGAGTTTGAAAGGGAGGTAATGAGATCAGTCTGAATTGCAGTCTGCCATTTATTCCAGGTTGTATCATTTGTCATATTCTGAAAAGGCAATACGGCTACTGAAACTCGATCATTTGCACGCATCTCAGTATCTGTTTTATTCCGGCTGAATATTTTCGGCCACACAAGAATTGCAACCATAACCAGTAATACAGCAATAACAATGTCATTTCTACTCAGTCTTCTTTTTGCATGTTTTGTTAAAGTTTTTTTCTCCCCGGTTAGTGTTTCCGATTCCGTTTTAATTATTCCTTCGGAAGTGATATCATATATCCAGCTAAGGATAACGACAACAGGTAATCCTAACACCAGAATAGAAACAATCAGAGTTGCTGTCCATTCCGGCAGGAGCAAAGGTCCAATTAGATTGTTAACCAGTTCAATAATGATATAAGCAGTAGCAGCATATATGGTAAGCACCCTGAAGACTTTGCGTCTTTTCAACTCCTGCCACAGTCTGATAAGTTTGCTTGGTTTTTGTGGCATAAGATCTGGTCAGGTTGAGGTTTAATATATAAAAATAGCAGCTTAATTATTTAATTGCTCAGCAACAGCTTTCTTTACTTTCTCAAGTAAAAGATAGCTTGAGTGATTATACACGGGTCTTAGT
>Ga0315538_1000154_pt1 | contig 44785 bp, 28 predicted proteins | sample SalMarSW160230MG_2_FD_203834 | JGI IMG/M metagenome (GOLD analysis project Ga0315538, IMG submission 203834) | Salt marsh sediment microbial communities from the Plum Island Ecosystem LTER, Massachusetts, United States - Salt Marsh Sediment SW1601-230 ...
ATAATGACGTTATTTTCAATGCCTTCAAGGTTCATAGCAGAAAAATGTGTGGCTCCGTCATAGCAAAAATCCCTGTAGGCTTCATCTGAAAAAAGAAAAAGATCATGTTTTTTTACTATATCCCTCAGGAGAAAGAGTTCCTCCCTGGAATAGAGGTAGCCTGTGGGATTATTTGGATTGCAAATAATAATACCCTTTGTTTTCCGGGTAACCCTTTTCTCTATTTCATTAATAGGGGGAAGCGCAAAGTCATCTTTGATGTAAGATGTTACCGGAATAATATTTATCCCTGCCGCAACTGCAAAACCATTATAATTTGCATATAATGGTTCAGGAGATATTACCTCTTCCCCCGGATTTACACATGTCATCAGTGCAAATAAAATAGCTTCCGAACCACCAGTGGTGATAAGCAATTCTGTATAATCGACATTAATTCCTATCTTCAGGTAGAACTCTGCCAGTTTGCGGCGGTATGATTCGTTACCGGCTGAATGACTGTATTCGATCACCTTCTGGCTGATACTCCGGAGGGCATTCAGTGCAACTTCCGGGGTGGGAATATCGGGTTGTCCGATATTAAGATGATATACCTTCCTTCCTTTTCTTTTGGCTTCTTCCGCGAAAGGAACAAGCTTCCTTATCGGCGACGCGGGCATTAATCTGCCCTTTTCTGATATTGACGGCATATCTGCTGATTTATGTAATTTGGTACAAGGCAAAAGTAAGAAAAAAACCAGTACCCAGCACCCAGTCCCGATTCGCTCCTCCCGCATAGCGGGATTTGGCTTCGCCGAACTCGCCTTCGGCTCGGTTCCTCCCTCCGGTCGTCAAGCTCTCGGGATTTCGGCTAAAGCCTCAACACCCAGTATTACCAGCCGAAGCTTAAGCGAAGGCTGGCACCCGGCACCCAACAACTAAATATTAGCGACTTAGGTTAACTTATCAAACTATCGTTAATTTTCCTATTTTTGCATTTCAATTACAGAGTTTAAAAATATTCAGACAGCAATGGATATTCCTTCAAAATATGAACCCGGGAAGGCTGAGTGCAGGTGGTACAATTACTGGATGAAGAATGGATTCTTTAAAAGCATTCCTGATGACAGGGAGCCCTATACAATTGTTATTCCTCCGCCGAACGTGACGGGTGTTCTGCATATGGGGCATATGCTCAATAACACAATACAGGATATACTTATACGACGGGCAAGGATGCAGGGTAAGAATGCATGCTGGGTACCCGGGACAGACCATGCTTCAATTGCAACTGAAGCAAAAGTTGTTGCCAAGCTTAAAGCTGAGGGAATAGACAAACGTGATCTGGCCAGGGAAGAATTCCTTCATCATGCCTGGGACTGGACTGAAAAACACGGGGGGATTATTCTTGAACAGCTTAAGAGGCTTGGTGCTTCGTGCGACTGGGACCGGACCCTGTTTACAATGGATGAAAAAAGATATGATTCTGTAATTAAGGTATTTGTTAAACTTTATAATAAAGGGCTTATTTACAGGGGAGTAAGAATGGTTAACTGGGATCCTGAGGCTATGACAGCAGTATCTGACGAGGAGGTTATTTACACTGAGGAGAAATCAAAACTCTATTATGTCAGGTATAAAATCGCCGGGGAAGATGATTATGTTATGGTTGCAACTACCCGACCCGAAACTATACTTGGTGATACAGCAGTATGTGCCAACCCGGCCGATGAACGTTATACTCACCTGAAAGGCAAAAAAGTTATCGTGCCGATGGCAAACAGGGAAGTCCCTTTCATTTTTGATGATTATGTTGATATGGAGTTTGGAACCGGTTGCCTGAAAATAACACCTGCCCATGATATTAATGACTATGAGATCGGACTGCGACATAATCTCCCTTCGATAGATATTTTCAATGATGACGGAACAATTAATCCTCGGGCCGGATTGTTTGTCGGAACCGACAGGTTCGTTGCAAAGGAACTGGCTGAAGAAGAACTGAAGAAAACGGGTAATCTTTTAAAGGTTATTTCGTATAATAATAAGATAGGCCGTTCTGAACGAACCAATGCAATAATAGAACCTAAACTCTCGCTTCAGTGGTTTCTGAAAATGAAAGATATTTCCCGTCCTGCTCTGGATGCAGTCCTGAATGGAGATGTGCAGCTTTATCCGGCAAAGTTTAAAAACCTTTACCGGCACTGGATGGAGAATGTACGTGACTGGTGTATCAGCAGGCAGCTGTGGTGGGGACACAGGATCCCGGCGTGGTACTATGATGACAATGAATTTGTTGTTGCTGAGAACATAACAGAGGCACTGAAACTTGTGAGAGAAAAAAGCGGGAACAGTGATCTGCAGGAAAAAGATTTGAGACAGGATGAAGATGTGCTCGATACCTGGTTCTCATCATGGATATGGCCTTTAACATCTTTCGACGGAATTAATGCTCCGGATAATCCTGATTTGAAATATTATTATCCCACAAATGATCTGATAACTGCACCGGAGATTCTCTTCTTCTGGGTTGCAAGGATGATAATTGCCGGATATGAATTTGCCGGAGAAAAGCCATTCCACAATGTTTATCTGACCGGTTTGGTTCGCGACCAGCAAAGACGGAAAATGTCCAAGTCGCTCGGAAATTCACCTGAGCCCCTTAAACTAATTGATAAATATGGTGCTGATGGTGTCAGGGTAGGTATGATGTTATGTTCACCTGCGGGGAACGATCTGCTTTATGACGATAGTCTGCCTGAGCAGGGTCGTAACTTTGCAAATAAGATATGGAATGCTTTCAGACTCGTAAAAAGCTGGAAGACGGAGGAGAGCCTGTCACAACCGGCTTCGTCGGAAGTAGCTGTCAGGTGGATTAGCGAAGTGCTGAAAAAATCGCTGGTTGAGATAGATACAAATTTCAGGAGGTTCAGGATCTCGGAATCACTTATGAGCTCGTATAGATTATTCTGGGATGAATTCTCGGGGTGGTTTCTCGAAATAATAAAGCCTGAGTATAAGAAACCTGTCGACAGGATAACCTATGAGGCCACATTATCAGTATTTGACAAGCTCCTGAGAATCATCCATCCTTTTATGCCTTTCATTACCGAAGAGATATGGCAGTTACTGGTTGACCGTAAAGAAGGCGAAAGTATTATGATTACCAGTCAGCCTGAACCCGCGAAGTATGATAAGGATCTTATCAGAAAATTTGAGATTTCAAAAGAGATTGTCAGCTCCGTCCGCGCAATAAGGAAAGCGCGGGAGATACACAATAAAGAGGCACTTGAATTATTGATCAGGGCTGAAAAGAAGTCTTTTGATAATGAATTCATACCTGTGATCATCAAACTATGTAACCTGTCAGGTATCAAATTTGTTGGCAGTAAGCAGGAGGATTCAGCATCCTTCATGGTCGGGACCACTGAGTTCTTTATTCCTCTCGGTGATAAACTGGATGTGGAAAGCGAGCGGATAAAGATTCTTGCGGATCTGGATTATTACAAGGGATTTCTTAATTCGGTAATGAAAAAACTCAGCAATGAACGTTTTGTGCAAAATGCTCCAGCCAATGTTCTTGAAATGGAAAGAAAGAAAAAGAATGATGCTGAAGTTAAAATAAGGTCGCTTGAAGAGAGGCTCAGAGCTTATTCAGGCAATTGATAATCTAAATAGGCTTACGGTATCAGTTTCCTGACCAGATAGTTTTTATTAACTTCATCGAGCACCCATCCGTTATTCAGGATGAGGTGCCAACCCTCCCCGTAATAATGATTCTTATCTTCTTTAAGACCTTTTGCGGTTATCCGCAGATGGTTAAGATTATTTGAAACGAGGCATCCTCCCTTGTCAACGGTTAGCTTTCCCCAGTTGTCCGATACACGCATTGAGTTATAGAGAATTCCCAGTGTGTCAAGCGAGCGGATATCTTCGGGCTCAAAATCAAAATAGGGACTTTCAAGTTCAAGGAAAACCACGGGATTTTCCGTAAAAACACTTATCTGCCGGTGAATTCTTTCTTTAATATCTTCTAATCTCTGTTCCTCTTCCCTGAAAATAGCATCAATATCATAGTTTAAAGCCAGACTTCCGGCAATATCTCTGCATAATTCAGGGAGATGAATATCATAGAGTCCTTTTACCTGATGTCCAAGGTCAGTATTTTCTGTAGAGATAGTTTTAAAATCAAAGTCCTTCTGATGAAGCAGGTTGGCATAAAGAGCGCCAAGAATAAATCCATAAGATCTTGAATAAGACGGAAATGCATAGATCCTGTCCAGATATTCAAGAAGCCTTGATCTGTTTTCTTCGGCTGAATTTGTACAAAAAAGGATATAAGTAAATGTAGCCAGACCTTCATAGGTTTCGAATTTGTTTTCATCCTCTGCATACATTGGATACAGTTCCCTCCTGGATCCTCTGAATATCAAAGCATCCCTGATTGCCAGTTCCTGCTCTTTACCCTCTGAATTAATTGCTTTTCTTAACGCTTTCCATTCAAGTTTTATCCATAATCTGGCATCTTTTTCATCCATATGCCTTGTATTGAAGATAACCGGATCAACGCCTGTTGTTTGCTGAAACCTGTGGAAAAGACTGTGAATTGCCCGTGTTTTGATCCTGTATGCATCCTCTTCATTAGGAAGGGCAGAAAGAGCAAACAACGCGCCACCGTAGTTCACTCCCGTGTTATTTATTATGCGTTCCTTCGGATAGTTGCCTGTATATACGCCGTTTATTTCTTTAAGAAGGCCATTTTTATCGGGCTCATTCGCTATTACTGTGCGACTAGTGCGATCTACAAACATTATTGGCCCGTAAAGATAGTGCCCCCATAGTTTTCCGCTGTCTTTTTTACATATCTCTTCAATCTCCTTAAAATAACTTTTAGCTTTATAGGCAGTGAAATATGTATCAGTTATCTCTCCCTGACAGCTAATAAGGAAGATCAGAGCTGGAAAAAAAATCCATTTTTTCATTATGGCTGTTTTGTGGCTCTAAAAATAATGAAAAATTTATCATATAACTTAAATTCACCAGTAGTCACAGTGAATTGTGTAAATTAACTTTCCGACTTAAGCTGATAATATTTTATTTAACAAGCATCATCTCGGGAGCTTATTAAAAAGGCGTTTTTTACCACAGACAGTATAAAGCACATGTAGTTAAGGTAGTGTTTCTTTCTCTTCATTCTCTTCAATTTCAGCTCTGGCTTCTTTAATACTGACATTCAGTTCAAATCCGATAAGCAGGGCAATAGAGTTTAGATACAGCCATATAAGTATGATCATCAGTGTCCCTATCCAGCCATATAGCTTATTGTACTGCCCGTAATTATTTACATAAGCTGAAAAACCAAGTGAGGTTAGAATAAAGAGGATTGTTGCCAGCAAGGATCCGGGTGAGATGAAACGGAAACCCGTTCTTCTTGCCGGTGCAAAATAATATAGGAATGATATCGCAAGAAAAAGAAGAAGTATAACAATAATCCATTTCAGAACACGAAGGCTAATAATAACCAGATCTCTCTCAAGAATCTGAAGTTCAGCAAGTCTGTTTATACCTATCTTACCGAAGATTACAAGAAATCCGGCAATTGAGATCATTAACACAACAATTAAAAGAAGCACTACGGATATTTTACGCTGATGCAGCCACGACCGTGAGTTAAATGTATGTGCTGTTACAACGAAGGCATGTATCACAGCGTGAATACCGTTAGTGGAGAAGATGATTGTTGCAATGAACATAACAATCAGAAGTCCTTCACTTTTATTTGTAACAATATCTCTTATAGAAGTTTCGAGGAAGGTATAGGCATTGAGAGGCATAATGCTTTCAAAAAGCCTTATCAGTTCTTCCTGGAAGTTTGGTATTGGGATAAACGGGATAAGTGTAAAAAGAAAAATTGAAGCAGGCAGAAGAGCCATCAGCAAATTGAAAGCTATTGAAGACGCTCTGGTAACAAGAACCCCCTTTCGGAATCCCTTAACAACGAATTTAAAAACATCGCTTATAGGCATTCCATCGAAACCGGGTAAAACAAGCTTATGGAGATTCTCTTTTATATTGATCTTCCTGATATTGTTAATAGATAGCATAATTTAATAAGCTTTTAAACTCATATCCAGGCTTTTGATATGATGGGTAAGAGCGCCGACAGAGATATAATCAACTCCGCATTCAGCATAATCTCTGACCGTTTCGAGTGTGATACCACCTGAAGATTCAGTTTCGAACTGTCCGGCTATTAATTTTACTGCTGTTAATGTATCCCCGATACTGAAGTTATCGAGCATGATGCGGTCAATACTGCCTGTTGCAACTATTTTGTTGACATCGTCAAGGTTTCTTGCTTCAATTACGACTTCCATGGTTAAATTGTTCCTCTTAAGGTATTCTCTTGTTAATCTGATAGCCTTTTCGATACCTCCTGCATAATCTATATGGTTATCCTTGAGCACTATCATATCATATAATCCCATCCTGTGATTAAATCCTCCGCCGATCCTGACAGCCTCTTTCTCAATAAACCTGATGCCTGGTGTTGTCTTGCGAGTATCCAGGATTATGGTTTTTAATCCTTTGATCCTTTGAACATATTCACGGGTACTTGTGGCTATCCCACTCATTCTCTGCATTATGTTAAGTACAAGACGTTCTGATTTGAGAATTGACTGTTGCTGGCCCGAAAGGTTAAATACAGTTTCGCCCGGAAGAACGTTACTGCCATCAGCCTTTAATACTTCCAGAATAAGTCCTTTATCGATAAAAGCAAACACCTCCCGGGCTACTCTGATACCCGCAAGTACTCCTTTCTCTTTTATTATGAGTCTTGCTTTTCCTTTTATGCCTGGAGGTATACATGCAAGCGACGAATGATCTCCGTCTCCCAGATCCTCTTCGAGACTTCTCTGGATGAATTCCCTCAGAATTCTATTTTCCATTGTCAGGTTCAATACGTATCTGATGGATTAGTAATTCCTGATCAACCTTTTTAAGAAGGAAATAAACCCTGAAGTCGCCTTTTTCTGTGGTTAGGTTCCCTATTGCATACTGGGCATCATTCTTTGCACCCTGATGACGTATTATAAAGTCTTTTGTGCGGTAGTTACTGAAAAAGTCTTCAAGAATAGTCTCAGCAACGTTTTTTTTGTAAAAATCTTCTTTATCGAGTAGAAGCAATTCAACAGTACTGTTCATAAATTTAGATAATTCAGCAGCATTGCCTGCCTTGATTGCTATGGAAATTCCGGAGGGGATTCTTGCCTGATCCTGTGCTGTAACCATAAGGCTGCTGACCGCAAAAAAAACAATCGGAATTATTTTTATAAATTTCATCTGTATTATAATTTAGCCGACTTTCAAAATCAATTCAGTTACAAATTTATACAATTTCACCAAAGAAACAGTGTCGGACACTATCAATATAATTATAATTGTCTGCGCACATTATTAATTACTACTTTTGTAGGTGTGTAAAATTATTATGCACAAAAGTCGGGCCAATACTTATGAAGATCGCTTTATTGCAGACAGGTAAAACAACTGAAAATAATATTGCAAAAGCTATTGATAACTATTCTGGACGTGTCAGAAAACATACACCTTTTGAGATTATTACAATTAAAGATATTAAGTATACCCGGAATATGCCGGTTCAGGAACAAAAAATAAAAGAGGGAGAGAAGATAATTAATTCTTTCAATAATGACGATTATGTAGTTATACTCGATGAAAAAGGAAGCGAATTCAGGACCGTTGAATTTGCGGAATGGCTCATTAAAGTATTTATGCTTCCCAGGAAGAGAATTGTCTTCGTTACAGGTGGTCCGTGGGGTTTTTCCGATGAAGTATATAAAAGAGCTGACATTAAAATATCCCTTTCCAGGATGACCTTCTCCCATCAGATGGTACGATTATTGTTTCTTGAGCAACTATACCGGGTATTAACTATTATAAACGGAGATCCCTATCACCACGAATAAGCTGTAGATATCATATGATGAATGAAAAACGATCAATGATGGTCCTTCTTGTTTTAACAGTTGCCCTGCTTTTACTGTCGATACTGGCTGAAATGGTGTATTTCAGTGATTTTGAGTACCGTTTCCGGACCGACAGATTCAATAAGGTACTGGGTGAAAAGGAAAAAGTGATGGAGGATTGCCTTAGTAGTCTTCAGCCTATACTTGCCAGGGGTGAGGGCCATGGATCTCTTTCAGAAAATAATATATTTTCTCTTGCCGAACAACATAAAATCACGATTCTTGCATATGTAGAAAATACACTTGTTACCTGGTCAGATAATGGATTTGATGTGCCTCTTTCCCCTGATGACTCTCTTTTTTCAAAAACTTTAGTTTTTATTCAGAATGGCTGGTTTTTGCCGAAAAAAGTTCAGACTGGAAATGAGACACTTATAGGATTACTCAGAATATATACTGATTACGGATTTGAAAATGACCTGATTAAAAATGGATTTGAAAAAGATTTCCGGTTGCCCCGCAATACAAGGCTAAATCCAGAAAAAGGAAAATCTGAATTTCATATATTCAACAATGAAGGAAGATTTCTGTTCTCACTCCTTTTTCCTGAGGAAAGGGTAAATACAACGTTTATTATTATTCCCATTCTGCTATGGGTAGCCTCTTTTGTGTTCTCTCTCTTTCTGATTATGGCGCTTGTAAGATTTTTTATCAGGAAAGGGCACTATCTTATAGCTGTAGCTGTCTGTTTTCTGATTTTTCTTCTTATTTATTCATTGATCATTTTAACAGGGAAACCTGCTATTTTTTCCGGAACAGAGCTCTTTTTACCTTACGGATTTACATTAAATAGAATGATCCCTTCTCTGGGTCACCTGTTAATATTAAGTATTCTGCTTTCAGTCTTTTCGTATGTTTTCTACATGTACTTCCCGCTGAAGAGGTCATCAGAGGAAAGAGCCGGGCAGGATAATATTCTGCTGACTTTGTTTTTTATACCGGGAGCCATGTTATTCCTGGGATTTCATATAATCTTCAGCCGACTGGTTTTTACTTCCAATATTAATTTTGAGACATTTAAGGTTCTTGATCTTAATGAATTAAGCATCGCCGGTTTTGGATCGATATTGTTGCTTTTTACAGTTCCTCTGTTTTATCTGCTGAAAACATTCCGCATTTTAAATCAGCTTAGTTCAAAATCTATGATCCGGGCTACCCTGATCTCCATCGTTGTATTTGTTGCGGTCTATTATGCCCGTCCTGGTGTATTAATACCTCTTTCCCTTTTCTATTTTATTATTGTTACCGGTATGTGGATTTCAGAGCGAAGAAAAGCAGGATTATTTAACAGAATTGTTATTTTATCCCTGGTTCTCGGACTCTACTCTCTGTATCTTATTACAACTCTTTCTGAGCAGAAAATAACAGAGAATCTTAAAATACAGACAGTTACATACTCCACAGAAAATGATCCGGAAGCTGAACATCTTTTGATAGACTTGTGGCCGGAGATGGAGAATGATACCTTACTCAGTGAAATGATAAACGTAGAGTATTTCGGAAGGGATGATGTTGAAGAGATTTCGGAATATCTTCATGAAACTTATTTTAACGGTTATCTGGCAAATTTTAATTTCAAAATTGTGCTCTGCAGGAGTGATGAGTTATTGAGAATCGGACAGGTTGATGCAACTTATAAGAACTGTTTTGATTTTTTTGAGGAAAGAATCAGGCAGAATGGTCATCTGATTACAGGTACTCAATTTTATTTTCTTGATAATCAGGGGGGCAGATCCTATTATCTGGGAAAACTGATTTACAGGATTTCTGAAAATATCAGGAACGGATTATTTATTGAGCTGTATAGTGATATTAATGTTTTTCAGCCCGGATACTCAGAACTTTTGCTCGATAAAACATATGGAGGCTATACAAAACTTAAGGATCATTCATTTGTAAAGTATATTAATGGTGAAATAGTCCTGATAACAGGAGACTTTCCTTATGATAAGACCGATACCGAGTATGTTGATAAGAGTACTGATTACAGGCAGTTTACTCAGGAGGGATTTAAGCATGTTCTTTATAAAAACGGTAATGTTACTGTAATTCTGGGCAGACCTGTTCTGACCTTTGGAAATTTAATAATTTCATTTGCATATCTGTTTGTATTTATTTTTCTCGTGTCTAATCTGATTCTTTTACTAATTCATCGCCCGGCTCTCATAGGTGCTTATAACTATAATTTCAGGCAGAAGCTTCAGGTCTCTTTTGTTGGAGTGTTATTATTCTCATTCCTGCTTATAGGAATTGTTACAGCTTCTTTTATTATAAGGCAATACGAAACCAAGCATCATGAAAATCTTAAGGAAAAGATGAATTCAATTTATATTGAACTGGATAACAAGATTTCGTTGGTGAGGCATCTTACACCGGAATGGAGTAATGAAACATACAGTTCATTGAATGAGGTCCTTATAAAGCTTTCAAACATTTTTAATACCGATATTAATCTTTATGATTTGAATGGTTATCTGCTTGCCACATCACGACATGAGATCTACTACCGGAATCTCATAAGCACAAGGATGAACATCATGGCATTTAATAATCTGGAAATCCTTACCAGGAGCGAATATTTTCAGAAGGAGAAAATAGGGAGTCTGGAGTATATTTCAGCTTATATTCCTTTTTATAATGCGTATAATGAGCTTCTTATATACCTTAATCTGCCATATTTCAGAATGCAGAGTGTTCTGGCAGAGGAAATATCGAATCTGGTTGTTGCTGTAATCAATTTCACACTGCTCCTGATAGTCATTACAATGAGTTTGGCAGTGTTTATCAGCAGCCGGCTGACATCACCCCTGACAATGCTCAGCAAAGGACTGGCTTCTGTTGAGCTTGGTAAGAAGAGTGAACATCTTTCCTATCAGGGAAGTGATGAGATAGGGGAGCTTGTCAAACAATATAACAGGATGCTTGACGAGCTTGAAGAGAGTGCCAGAAAACTTACTGCTTCCGAAAGAGATTATGCGTGGCGGGAGATGGCCAAACAGATAGCTCACGAAATAAAAAATCCACTTACCCCTATGAAGCTGAATGTTCAGCAGCTTCTTAAATCGTGGCAGGATGAAGTACCGGGTTTTGAAAAAAAGCTCGAAAAATTTTCAAAGAACCAGATTGAATATATTAATAACCTTTCATCCATTGCATCGGCATTTTCGGCATTTGCAAAAATGCCCGAGATCAGACCAGTTGAGGTTGATCTTCTGGAACAGATAAAGACAACACTTGAACTATTCAAAAACACTGATAATATCACCTTCAGAATAGGCTGGCCACATGAAAGAAGAATATTTGTTTATGCTGATAAAGAGCATCTTAACGGAGTATTTTCCAATCTGATAAAAAACGGGATACAATCAATACCGCCTGGCAGGGAAGGGATAATAAAAGTCAGTATTGAAGTGAGGAGCAACAGAGTGATAATATCAATAGCGGATAATGGAACCGGAATCCCGGAATTACTTCAGAATAAGATGTTTACACCTAATTTTACCACCAAATCATCAGGTATGGGCCTGGGATTATCGATAGTAAAAAAATATGTTGAAAGTGCCAATGGCAGGATATGGTTCGAATCGGAAACGAACAAAGGCTCTGTGTTCTATATTGAATATCCCCTGATGTACACTGTTGAAAACTGGGATCGTCCATATAACACATAATTAATAAGTTTAATTATCCAAATATTTGATTATATTAGCGGTTCATACCTGAGTTTGATGAAAGGCAGATTGACCTGCAATATTAAGAAACTGGTTATAAGTCTGTTAATGTTTTTAGGCTTTAGTGGCGCTGCCATTGCATTGCCACAGCTACTCAATGATACAATAAATAAATATGCAAAGGTAAATTCTTTAGGTGTTGATAATATGATCATCAACGACTTAACTCAGATATCCCAGTTTGGAGCCGGAGATACGGTTCTTCTGATACAGATACAGGGTGTGGGGATAGTAACAGATCAGGGTTCATATGGACTGGCTGTCCAGACAAAATTCGGGGAACCGGGAGGATATGAATTTCTTCTTATTCAATCTGTTAATACTGGAACAAGAACCATTACCTTTACGAAATTTATTTTAAATACCTACGATCCTATTGGCAATGTACAGCTGATCAAGGTCCCGTTTTATAATGCACCAGTTGTAAATAGTACGCTTCATGCCAGACCATGGAGTATAACCAGTGGAACAGGAGGGGTGTTGGCAATGATTGTCGGGAGAAAGCTGACTCTGAATGCGGGCATAGATGTTACAGGTGCAGGTCTTATAGGAGCTCCTGGTTCAGATGGTATTGGAGATTGTTATATAAATCCGGGAAATGATCAGGACTCATATCCGTTGTCTTACAATAATGCAGGAATCAAAGGTGAGGGGATCGCGATACATGATCAGCTTGGGATACCTTTATACCCTGATCATGCAAAAGGGAAGGGTATTAATTTTACAGGTGGAGGTGGTGGTAATGGAAAATATTCCGGCGGTGGAGGAGGCTCGAACCGTGGATTAGGTGGGGACGGAGGATCTGAAAAGATTATCGGCGGATGTGGAATCGATGCTCAGCCCGGTGGTCTGGGTGGTACAAGTATAAAAGGTACTGTTATTGAGGATGGCATATTTGCAGGTGGTGGTGGTGGCGCATCCACACAGGCGACAGGTTCAACAGCTTCACCCGGCGGAGATGGCGGAGGTATTATTATAATCGTAGCAGATAGTATCGATGGCAATAATAATTTCTTAAGAGCTGATGGTGAAACAGCACAAGATGCCGTATCAGATGCCGGAGCGGGAGGAGGTGGAGCCGGCGGATCTATTGTACTCTCTTTTCAGGGATTCTCATCACAATTACAGGTTTCAGTTAAAGGCGGGGACGGAGGTATTAATCCTGTAGGTTATGGTGGTGGCGGAGGTGGCAGCGGAGGCCTGATATGGGTGAGGTCAACAAGCCTTCCTACTGAAATTAGTGAAAACCTGAGTTATGGAACACCCGGCCCGGCGACCCCGTCGGAGGGAAACGGGGAAATAAAATTTAGCTTCGGACCAAGACTTAACGGATTCCTGTTTAATTCAATATGGTCAGCTGTTACCGGCACTCAGATTGATTCGATATGTTCTGATACACCTTTCGGACAAATTTCAGGCACTCAACCGGTCGGAGGCACTCCTCCTTTTACTTACCTGTGGCAAAGCAGTACAACTTCGGAAACGGGACCATGGAGTGATGCTCCAGGCGTAAACAGCCAGCAACATTATACACCCCCTTCCTTACTGACCCAGACAACCTGGTTCAGAAGGGTGGTCACGGATTCTGATACCCCAGCACTGGTTGATAACAGTAATCCTGTTAAGGTTATAGTGCAGCCTTTTATTAAAGATAATGTTATAGGTAATCCTGATACAATATGCTATAAACAGAATCCACCTCAACTGAATTCTCTGCTTGCAGTTAAGGACGGTAATGGAATTTATGAATATACGTGGGAGTCAAGCACCGATAATGTTAATTTTAATTTTGCTGCATCAGGTACCGAATCTTATCTTCCTCAACCGGAACTTACACTGACTTCGTGGTACCGCCGTAAAGTAACTTCCGGAAGATGTGTTAATACCAGTGCATCAGTCAGAATAAATGTGCTTGATACTATAGAAAACAACATTATTCTTACTCCTGAACAGGAAATATGCGATGGCCAGCTGTTCATTGACCTTTCAGGTACAACTCCCGTCACTACTCCGGCTCTCTCAGGTGGTGATAATGATTACAGGTTCAGATGGGAGAGCAGCCTCGACGGATCAGCATGGAGCACTGCTTCAGGAATAAATAATGCTTCAGATTACAATCCCGATGAGGCAGCACCACCATTCCCGGGTCAGCAATACTTCAGAAGGATCGTTTATTCAGGAACAGATGATGTATGTGTTAATACAAGTGAACCTGTACTAATAACTGAATATCCAGTTATAACCAATAATTTAATAACTTCCGGGGATCAGACCATTTGCTCCGGGGAAACTCCGCTCCAGCTTACTGGATCACTGCCTCTTAACGGTAAAGGTGCAGGATCGTACACATACACCTGGCAGGATCTGAACAAATATCATGGCTGGGCAGATATCCCGGGAGCTATTGGTGTCACAAATCCCGATTTTTCACCTCCTTCCCTTGCTGATACAACATTATACAGAAGGGTTGTCTATTCATCTGCCTGTTCCGACATAAGTCCCTCAATTGCTATAAATGTACATAAACCTATAGTGAATAATATAATATCTCTTCTTTCAGGGGGAGATACCGATACAACAATTTGTTCAGGCGCATTACCAAACCTGCTTAAAGGAGCAATTCCGTCGGGTGGCACTGACTTACCGGGAGACTATGCATATCAGTGGGCCTCTTCACCTGATAATACTAACTGGATTGATATTTCAGCAGCTGGCAATGGTATTGATTATCAACCACCGGCATTAGAAGCAACAACTTATTATAGAAGAAGAGTAATTTCCGGTCAGTGCACTGATGAAAGCGGAGTTATCAAAATAACTGTTCTGCCATTGATCACAAATAATACTATTGCCGGTGATCAGACTGTTTGCAAGGATGATATGCCAGCCCAGCTCAGCCAGGCATCAGGAGTGGTTTTGTCGGGAGGTGCCGGTACCGGTTCCTATTCATATATATGGGAAGAGAGTACAGATGATGTCATCTGGAATCCGGCTACAGGAACCAATAATGCTCCAAACGGCACCTATCAACCCCCTCTGATGACCATGGCAATGAAATACCGCAGGATTGTTAAATCAGGGGATAACGATTGTTGTATTAACACTTCAAATACATTGAATATTGCAATGGACACCCTGCCTTCGGACTTTACAATGAATGCAGGACCCGACACATCGATTTTTTCATTTGATCGTATAATCCAGATGGCTGCTGAACCGGTTTGGCCCGGAGGATCAGGTAAATGGACTATATTAGAAGGCACCGGGAATTTTATAGATGATACTGAAAACTTAACCAGGGTGACAGGTTTATCAGAAGGATTAAACAGGTTTCTGTGGACAGTGACGATCGGAGCCTGCAAACGGGATGATATAGTTGATGTTACTGTTTATGAAGTTTTTATTCCTGAAGGCTTCTCTCCTAACAATGATATTTATAATAATATATTCAGGATTTCAGGTCTGGACCTTGCGAATCAGGATGCAGAACTTACTATAGTCAATGGTGCCGGTACCGAAGTATATTCAACCACTAACCATAACGGTAATGAATGGAAAGACTGGGATGGCACAAATTCTAAAGGAATAGATCTTCCTGAAGGTACTTATTATTATTTGTTGAAACTGACCTCAAAATGGAACGGTCAGGTATTTAAGAAGAGCGGCTTTGTTATTCTTAAAAGGTATTGATTATATGGTAGATTATAATACTGATCAGGTATTGTATTAATATCAGGATGCATGAAGAGGTTTAAGATTACCTTCATCATATTATTTTTCATCATTAACCAGGCTTCCTCCCAGGTAGCTCCTGATTCAGCAAAAATCAGCCTTGGTTATCCGGTTTACAGCCAGTATCTCCAGAATGGACTTATGATTAATCCTGCCTATACAGGTTCGCGCGGAGTGTTAAGTGCTTTTCTGTCATACAGGATGCAATGGATGGGAACAAAAGGATCTCCTTTGCTGCAATCAGTTTCCTTTCACTCACCTATGAAAGACGATAAAGTAGCCCTGGGCCTGCTGGCGCAGTTCATGCAATACGGAGTCACAAAATCAACAAGTATCTATGCAGATTATGCCTATCATATAAGATTAAAAACAGGAAAAGTGTCTTTCGGATTAAAGGCCGGAGCTGATATTTCAAATACCGATTATACCGGCCTTCTACTGACTGATTCCAATGATCCGGTATTTACTGCAAACGATAAACCATATATTCTTCCCAATATAGGTGCAGGTATCTACTACTTTAACGACAGGTTTTTTGCAGGTTTTGCAATACCGGCTTTTCTCAGTTACCAGAAAACAGACAGAGGCACAACTCAGGTGTACCACAGCTTCAGGGAATACGATTTTCTTATTTCTGCGGGAGGGCTCATAGTATTCTCACCTGTGTTAAAGTTTAAACCTTCAGTGCTGATTGATTACTCTTTGCAGAGGACTAAGAAGCTGAGACAATTCGATATTAATGGTAATTTAATTATAGCAGATCTTATATGGGCAGGTGGTTCGTGGAGAACGTCTGAACAGGTAGTGGTTGGTATTCTTCAGGTACAGATTAACCCCCAGTTGTTATTGGGTTTAAGCTACGACTATCCGGCCGGCCGGATGAATACATATTCAAAAGGATCAAGTGAATTTATTCTGAGATATGAATTCGGATATAAGGTAAGTGCTGCCAATCCGAGATATTTTTGATATATGATTAGAAGGAGTTCAATTATTACATTAATAATTCTGACATCATTTGTGATTCCGGCAGGCACAATGGGACAAAATCCTCCTGTTTATACTGTTGCCAGAGTTTCCTTCAACTCCTCTGCATTCAACGATATCTCTCCTGTGATAGTGGAAGATGGTCTGGTTTTCTGCTCCGACAGACGTTTTAGCGGGATCATGGATCGTACATCATTTGATGGCAGGAGATTATTCAATATCTATATGGCTGAACGGAAAGATGCTGCTGACTGGAAAAAACCAGGAGAAATTAAAAGTGAAAGAAGTAAATTTTTTAATAACGGACCGCTATGCTTTGCACCTGATGGCAAAACAGTATATTTCACCAGTGAAATAGAAACAGGGCAGATTACAAGGAGGCGGGATTTTGTAAACCGCAGTGGAATATTTATCGCAGATCGTGCAGGGATGGAATTAACATCTATACGTCCATTTAAGTACAATAATTCAGAGTATGATATCGGCCAGCCCTCAATCAGCAGCGATGGCAGGTTTCTTTTCTTTGCCTCTGATATGCCCGGTGGCCATGGTAGATCGGATATTTACTATTGTGAATTAATTAACGGTGAATGGGGATCACCAGTGAACATCGGCCCTGAAATCAACTCTCCTTCCCTTGAGAATTATCCTTTTATACATTCTTCAGGCAGACTCTATTTCACCTCAAACCGTCCCGGAGGTCCCGGAGGTATGGATGTTTACTACTCAATAATGAGTAATGGAAAATGGGAGCCACCTGTTCTTCTTCCTGAACCCGTCAATTCATCGTCCGACGATTTTGCATTTGTTGCCTATACTGATCTGCAATCTGGATTTTTCTCTTCGAACCGGAGGAGGACAGATGACATTTATGAATTTAAATCAGCTATTATAAGGAAAGCCTCGTGCGATTCTCTTCTTATAAATAACTATTGCTACGAATTCCTCGAAGTAAATGCAGTTAAATTTGATACAATGCCATTCCGGTATGAATGGAAATTTGGTGACGGGCACCGGTGTATCGGACCTGTTGTTGAACATTGTTATACCGGACCGGGTACCTATCTTGTTCAGTTAGATGTGGTAAATCTTGTTACCAATGAGGTTTTATATAATGAAAAGTCTGATATTCTTGAGGTTACAGACTATGAACAACCTTATATTTCAGGATCCGACAGTGCTTTTCCCGGACAGGAACTGCACTTCAGCGCTGACAGTACCAACCTGCCGGGATGGGATATAGAGCAATTTTACTGGAATTTTGGAGACGAAACTGTCGCAATTGGCAAGGAAGTTGATAAGACATATCTGAAGCCCGGAACATTTAATATTCAGTTAATAGTTTCAACCAAACCTGAACCGGGTGGGATAGTCAGGGAGGCGTGTGTTTGTAAAAATATTATTATAACACCTCTGCCATGAATTGGAAATAATTAATTTTGACATTCAATGAAATTGAATAAAGCACTATACGAAATCTTAATAACTGTATTCCTGCTTATTGTCCTCCCTTTAGCTGAATTATCAGGACAACAGGTACCGGGTAAGGATGAGAATGTACCTTTTCTGGTAACCTTCGGAAAAAACGGAGAGACCTCATGGGGAGATGATGATTTCGTTCAGATTTTCTTCTTTACAATACCACGTGATTATAACCAGCAGTTCTATATCAAGGTCTTCGATCCCGACACTGGAGGAGAACATGATGAAATTCAGGGTTTTTGGGATACCAGAAGCCTTTTCACTGTTTATGGTGGCAGAGGAGTGGATCCGGATAAAAATGAAGAATCCAGGGGATTACTTGAAGGAGTTAATTTCAAGACTGGTAATTTACTGGCATCCAGAGCTTTTGGAGAGGAGGTCAGATATGATAACGATTATTATGCTTTTGGACCATTTAATCCCACAGAAGGTGATTTTAATGAGAAATGGAATTCATATATTTTTAAAATAATATGTGAAGGTGTGAGTGGAGATGACGGAAACCTTTACAGGTATTTTCTTAGCCGTTCTCCTGATACCGACCTTCCCATTGAAGGTGCTAATGCCTTTACCTATGAATACACCTTCAGGATGTGGAATAACTTCGAAAGTGTTGCTCATATCTATCCTTATATTGACACGGGCATTGTATCCATCAAACAGAAAAATTTTGACTGGGATGATGACGGGGTCATTTTAGTCATTTCACAATACAGGCAGGGTGTAAGCGTTCCAATTTCCGCTGAGGATAACTGGACAGAATCCACAATTCCTGTTGTAGATGAAGAAATTGGGAAATCATTTGATTTCCGGTTTTATAAAAAACAGGGTGACCTGGTAAGAAATAATAATGTTGTTGTTTCACTCGAAAACCAGAGAGGAGATGCGCTCCAATTCTTTAGTTCGCCTATCGGAGGTGTCCCGGTTTATCAGCCTAAAACACTGATAAGAAAAACTAGTCCAAAAAAATAAGTTAATCTGAGATGAAGTTTGTTCTTAATTGTAAAATAATTATCAGCACCTTATGGTGCTTATTTTTATTCACTGAACTATTATTCTCCCAGGCTTACAGGTTCAAAAATTATGGAGTTGAAAGTAACCTGCCCAATCCGGTAGTCTATACTATAAATCAGGATCAGAATGGCTATCTCTGTGTTGGAACGGCTAACGGACTGTCGCGATTTGACGGATTCGATTTTTATAATGTATCTTTTCCCGATACAGCAGACAACAGGTACCCGACTGTTTCATTAAGGGATGAAAACGGAACACTGTGGTTCGGTTGCAATGACGGTACAGTATTCTATACAGAAGACAGGTTATTGAAACCTGTTACTGTTTTAAACTCATCCATTATCAGCGATATCATTGAAGGACCTGATGGCTCGGTTTTTGTGATCCCGCAACGCAAATCTGTATTTAAGATCAATCCTCTTGATCCCGGGGATGTTCAAACCTTGCCGGTTACTTCTGATCTGTTTATATTCACAGCATGTTTTACTCAAGAAGGAAATTTACTTATAGGCACCCAGGAAAATCTCCTGTTATGCAGTCTGAACGAAGATTCCCTTACAATCTTGGACACCATTGAAGGATTTGATTATTCAAGTGTTAAATGCGTAAGGCAGGTAAAAAATAACAGTTTCATTATCGGGACTGACGGTAACGGTCTTTTTCAACTGAGAATAGCCGGGGATAGCACAATATTATCACGGTTTGAAGGCTACCCTCGGCTGGAATCCCTTGATGTCCGGTCCATTTCTGAAGATACAGAGAATAATTTCTGGATATCAACATTTGGATCAGGCGTGATAAAGTTGCAACTATCTTCGGATAATGAAACCATTGGCAAGATACTGTTTATTGAGAAATCATCCGGTCTTGTGGGAAATAATGTTACTACAGTCTTTCAGGATATGGAAGGTAACAACTGGATAGGATTTTATGGAAACGGCCTTTCAATGCTAAGCTCTCCGGCTTACGTTTATTATATACCCGGAGGGAACACTGATCAAAACAACATCATTTATATAAATAAAATTAGTAACAATTATTTTCTCGGGACTCCATCAGGATTTCATCTTTTTAATCTGGATGATGGCAGATCAGTATCATTTACAGATCTTACAGGGAGTATCGGAAAAAATGAGATTGGTTCGTATCATATAGATAATGAGAATAATATATGGATAGGAACAAAAGGGAATGGTCTGTTTGTCAGAAATAATTCCGGATATATTCGTCAGTTTTACCGTTCAGGTGACTCGGGTACCGACTATATTGCTCATTTCGCTATGAATGACCAGGATATCTGGCTTGCAACACTCAACGGGGTAATTGTAATTGACAGAAACAGTGCTGTTTTGAAGAAGAGTTATAATATCAATAACGGATTGCCTCATAACAGTATAAATCAAATCCTCCTGACACAGGATGGCAGGACATTCATTGCAACTGAAAGTGACAGGTTGTACAGAATCAGCAGAGATACCGGCATACTAGCTGATAATGCAACAATGTATGTTATTAGTTCCCTCAATAAAATACTTGCACTTACACAAAGCACCGATGGAATTATATGGGCGGCTACATATGGAAACGGTATTTTTAAATGCTATAACGATTCAGTTGTTTCGTTAAACACTAATGACGGATTAATGTCAAATTATTGCCACAGCATTTTTTCTGATTCTGAAAACAAGATCTGGGTAGGACATCAAAGAGGATTCTCGAGATATGATCCGGAAGATGAAGTTGTAAAGGTATTTGGAACAGACTTTGCAAAAGGAGGAGACTGTAATGCTAACGGGATGTTCGAATCGCCTGACGGCAAGGTGTTTATAGGAACAACCGAAGGCTTAATAGTATATGACAGACTAAAAGACAGGAAGACCGGGACAGCCCCGGTTAACAACATTAACTATATTACAATTAATAATATCAGATATCCATATCAAGCCTATTATTCTCTTCCATACAAAAAGAGATACGCAATAGATGTTAATTTTGTGGGTATAAATCTCAGCGATCCTGATAAGGTTTATTACAGTACATGGCTCGAAAACTATGATGATGACTGGACAAGGCTAACAACATCAAGAGAAGTACCGTATAGTCTGAGAGACGGGAAGTACAGGTTTAACATGATATCGGTAAATGAGGACGGCCTCTCACAGGAAACGCCTGTGTCTTTCGAAATACTGATAAAGCGACCTGTATGGAGAACATGGTGGTTTATAATTTCCATGGCAGGAGTGGTTACCGGAATTATAATATTAATTGTCAGAGAAAGAGAAAAAGCCCAGAAAAAGACACAGGCATACCTTGAAAGCGAGCTTGAAGCAAGAACAAAGGTTGTAATGAAACAAAAAGCCGAGATCGAGATTCAGAACATTGAGATTACTGATAGTATTAATTATGCTAAACGTATCCAATCCAGTATCTTACCGAATGTTAACAAATTAAAGGAGTATTTCAGGGATGCTTTCATACTTTTCCATCCACGCGATATAGTGAGTGGTGACTTCTACTGGTTCGATAAGTTCTCAGATGATAAATTCATTCTCGTATGTGCTGACTCCACCGGCCATGGTGTGCCTGGTGCATTTATGTCAATGATCGGTTCGACGTTATTACGGGATATAGTAATACGCCAGAGAATATCAAAACCGTCTGAGATTCTGACACTTCTTGATAAACAGATATTTTCAACATTAAATCAGAATCTGGATGTAAGCGTTTCAAATGACGGTATGGATGTCGTAGTCTGTGAATTCAGTCTTAAAAACCGTCATATGAGATTTGCATCTGCTATGCGTCCTGTGATTATTGTTCTGGGTGGAGAGCAGTTCTATATCAAAGGAAACAGATCGTCGGTAGGAGGTGAATCTGTGATTGAGAAATATTTTGATGATCAGGAATATTATCTTAATGAGGGGGATACAATATACCTGTTCTCAGATGGTCTTCCTGACCAGTTTGGCGGACCTGATGGTAAGAAGATGAAAATTGCCAGACTTAAACGACTTATTGAAAAAGTATCTGAAATGCCTCTGGACGAACAGAAGGAGAGTATCTCAAAATACTTTTTTGAATGGAAAGGCAATCAAGAACAGGTAGATGATGTTATTTTTATGGGATTACGGGTCTGATACTTACATTAATCGTATACATCGTTAACAGAAAGGGATATTTCACTGGTTGCTTCAGTATTGCTTTGATTATCAGCCCTGTCTTTAATATAAAAGTTGTATTTTATTATTGCACTGTCGTCAGGTGAATAAAAAAGGTAAAGAAAAGTAACTGCAATTGTGCCTTTTAGTATTTTATTCTGACCAGGCCGCTCCATATAAGGAATCCTGAAACCTGGTGGTTTAAGCGGATCATCATTAGCAACAGGAATCATCGAACCATCAACTTTTCTGTAAAGAGTCATGAAAAGGTTAATTGTATCTGCTGTTCCTCCTTCTGAAGGCTGAGATAATCCAAGGTCTCCATCACCATCTTCAAAATAAAATTTTAACTTTCCTCCTTTATAGCTGTTCCCAAGAATATCGGTAGTATCAAAAACAGCAAAATTTGTAAATTCGATATGAGGTTCGGGAGGCAAAGACTCAATCTTTCTGCACGAAAAAGCCAGTATAGTGAGTAGTAATAATATGAGCGAATACTTAATTGATTTCATGAATCTCAGTTAATATTGTCTTTTGAACAAAAATCACACCAAATATTATCATTTTTTTCTGAAATACAACTTTAACGGCACTCCTGTAAACTCAAATTGTTCCCTGATCCTGTTTTCGAGAAATCTTTTATAAGGATCTTTCACATATTGTGGCAGGTTACAGAAAAAAGCAAAGGACGGAGAATAAGTCGGCAATTGGGTAACATATTTTATCCTTACATATTTTCCCTTTACTGACGGTGGAGGATTTTTCCTGATCACTTCAAGCATAAAATCATTGAGCTGAGAGGTTGCTATTTTTCTTTTCCTGTTTTCTTTTACCCTGTCAATAGTCTCAAGAATCTTATGAATTCTTTGTTTGTTGTTTGCGGATATAAATAAAACCGGGTAATCAATGAAAGGGGCAGTCTTTTTTTTGATCTCCTTTTCAAAACGTTTTGCCGTATTATTATCTTTTTCAATAAGGTCCCACTTATTTACCAGTAAAATTAAACCCTTGTTGTTTTTTTGGATGAGTGAGACAATATTAAGATCCTGGGCTTCAAATCCTCTTGTAGCATCAGCAAGGAGGAGGCAAATATCTGAATTTTCGATGGCTCTTATGGCTCTCATAACTGAATAAAACTCAATATCCTCACTTATTTTCCCTTTTTTTCTGAGGCCGGCAGTATCAACAAGAAGAAAATCATGGTGATATTTATTATAGCGTGTATAGATCGAATCGCGGGTTGTTCCTGCAAGGGGTGTGACGATAATCCTCTCTTCATCTACCAGAGAGTTAACGAGGGTTGATTTTCCCACATTTGGTCGTCCGACAATAGCAACCCTTGGTATCTCAGGTAACATTTCTGCATCCTTATGAGGGAGGTTTTCCACAATAGCATCAAGGAGTTCTCCTGTACCTGAACCACTAACGGAACTTAATGCAAAATAGTTATCCAGTCCCATACTGTAAAATTCGTTTGCATCCAGTAATCGTTTGGAATTATCAACTTTATTAACCACAAGCATCACTTTCTTTTCAGTTTTCCGGAGTAGTGAGGCAATCGACTTATCAAGTTCATGAACTCCGCAGGTTACATCGACCATAAAAAGGATAATGTCAGCCTCGTCGATGGCCAGCATCACCTGTTTATTGATCTCTCCTTCAAAAATATTTTCGGAATTTTGAACGTATCCGCCTGTGTCAATTACAGAAAAATCAACTCCATTCCAGTTGGCAAGACCGTAATTGCGATCGCGGGTTACACCACTAACCTCATCAACAATTGCCTCACGGCTACCGGTCAGTCTATTAAACAGGGTTGATTTACCGACATTTGGTCTGCCTACGATTGCTACTATTCTGCCCATTAACTACAATCCTTTATATCTATCTGTAACCGAATCTTTTCAGCATCTGGGATTTATCTCTCCAGTCTTTAGTCACCTTTACGAATAGTTGGAGAAATACCTTTTTGCCGAAAAAATTTTCTATGTCAAGCCTTGCTTCTTTGCCGATTTTTTTAAGTTTAGTTCCTTTATGTCCGATAATTATGCCTTTCTGACTCTCCCGGGTAACGTGGATAAGTGCCCTGATTCTGAGCAGGTTGTCCGTTTCCTCGAAGCTTTCTATTTCTGTTTCAACGGAATAAGGTATCTCTTTCTGATAATTGATAAGTATTTTTTCCCGGATTATTTCCGAAACAAAGAATTTTTCGTATTTATCAGTCAGCTGATCTTTGGGGAAAAATGGTGCACCTGAAGGAAGTTTACTAAGAATGGCATTCAGTAACGTATCAAGATTGAAATTGTTAAGTGCCGATACCGGTATTACAGGAGAACCAGGGAAAGAATCCTGCCAGAATTCCACAATTTTATCAAGCTTCTCCTGGTCGCTCAGATCAATTTTATTGATAGCAACTATTACGGGGATTTTTGCACTCTTAATCTTTTCAATATATGCGTTGTCAGATCCTGCTGTTTCTGTAACATCTGTCACATAAAGAATAATATCTGCATCTGTCAGAGCAATATTAACTGTATTCAACATTGTTTCCTGAAGTTTGTATTTCGGTTTCAGGATTCCCGGAGTATCGGAATAAACGATCTGGAAATCATCGCCATTAACGATTCCCATTATACGGTGACGTGTTGTCTGAACTTTTGAAGTTATAATTGACAGTTTTTCACCGACAAGAGTATTCATTATTGTCGATTTGCCTACATTGGGATTTCCAAGTATATTAACAAAACCTGACCTGTGACTCATCGCTAAGTGTTTAAGAAAATCCCCTTTTAAGCATATTAACTTCTTTTTCTGTCAGGAATCTCCATTTACCCCTTGGAAGATTTTTCTTAGTTAATCCGGCGAAGTATACTCTGTCGAGTTTTTTGACCTTATAGCCCAGCGATTCAAATAAACGTCTTAAGACTCTGTTCTGACCGGAATGAAGTTCAATGCCAACCTGGGTTTTATCGTCAGGATCAGCATATGATACTGCGTCTGCAATTACTAACTCCCCATCGAGATATATACCTTCAGCCAGCCTGGCAAGATCATTTCTTGTTACGTGTTTGTTGAGGAAAACATGATAGATCTTTTTCCTGTTGAATCTGGGGTGGATTAGTTTCCCTGTCAGATCCCCATCGTTAGTGAGAAGAAGAACTCCTGTTGTCTCTTTGTCGAGCCGGCCTACAGGATAGATCCTTTCAGGGCAGGCATTCCCAATAAGTTCCAGAACTGTATGATCAGCGTGAGGATCTTCAGAAGTAGTGATATATCCTTTGGGTTTATTCAGAAGAATGTACACCTTTTTCTCTGCTGAAAGCGGTTTGTTCCGGTAGCGTACATCATCCTTATAATCAACTCTTGTTGTAAGGTCTGTGATCTTTTTTCCATTCACTGTTATAAGACCATTCCGGATTAGGTCATCGGCTTCCCTGCGAGAGCAGAGTCCGCTGTTTGCAATAAACCTGTTCAGTCTTATCAGTTCTGTTCTTTTTTCCCTGCCAATATTCATTATACCACCTAATTATCAGGCTGCAAAGGTACAATTATTTGATGATATTATGGTTTAATGATTTTTTTGCAACTTTGTGTATTTGAAATTAAAGCAACCATGACATTAATAAAATCGATATCGGGTATAAGGGGGACTATTGGAGGGAGGCCAGGCGAAGGACTGACTGCGGGAGATATAGTAAAATTTTCTGCCGCTTTTGGTACATGGATCCTGAGAAAGCACTATAAGCAAAAAATATCAATCATAACAGGACGTGACGGAAGGAGATCCGGGAGGATGGTAAATGATATTGTTAACGCTACTCTTTGTGGGCTTGGGATTGATGTTACTGACCTCGGTATGGCAACAACACCAACTGTTGAACTTGCAGTTACAGGTTCAGGAGCTCAGGGTGGAATTATCATCACAGCAAGCCATAATCCGGCTGAGTGGAATGCCCTGAAACTGCTTAATGAGCAGGGGGAATTCCTTTCTTCAGAAGATGGCAGGAAGGTTCTTGAAATAGCAGATTGTGAAGATTTTGATTTCGCACCTACTGGTTCAATCGGCACATTAAAACATGATGATTCGTGGAACAGGAAGCACATTGATAAAATCATGAATCTGGATCTTATTGATTCAGATTCAATCAGGTCTCTGGGATTATCGGTAGCTGTTGATTATATTAATTCTGTAGGAGCACTTATAATACCCGATCTGCTCACTTCACTGGGAGTCAGGAAAATCTATGAGATGAATTCAATACCTGATGGTAATTTTGCTCATAATCCCGAACCACTTCCTCAGCATCTCCATGGTATTTGTGACCTTGTGGTCAAAGAAAAAGCTGATGTAGGTTTTGTAGTTGATCCGGATGTGGACCGTCTGGCAATAGTATGTGAGGATGGAACCATGTTTGGTGAGGAATATACTCTTGTTTCAGTATCGGATTATGTTTTAAAGCATACACCCGGGAATACAGTATCAAATATGTCATCAACAAGGGCCTTGAAAGATATAACGGAGAAATATGGTTACCAGTATTATTCATCTCCGGTTGGCGAAGTAAATGTTGTTGAGGAGATGAAGGCAAGGCAGGCCGTTATTGGAGGCGAGGGAAACGGCGGCGTAATCTATCCCGAACTTCATTATGGTCGTGATGCACTTGCCGGAATAGCACTTTTCCTCTCCCATCTGGCAACGAGCAGGATGAAATGCTCCTCATTACGGCAATCATATCCCGGATATATCATAGCAAAGAAAAAGCTTAGTCTTTCTCCCTCTGTTGAGTTTAGTAATATACTTGATGCAGTAAGAAGTCATTTTCATGATCAAAAGATTGATGAAAGGGATGGTATGAAAATCGAATATGAGAACGGTTGGGTTCAGATCCGTAAATCAAATACTGAGCCTGTAATGCGAATCTATGCGGAAGGGCGAACAGGTCAGGACGCAGAAGATCTTGCAAACAGGGTAATTGAGATTGTTAAAAAAGTCTAATTTTTCCGGATTTTTTCATAACACTGGAATAAAACCACTTTGTTAAGTGTCTTTAAAACAGTAAAAGCTGAAAAAGTATTATTGTTAAATAACGTTAATAATATCAAAAGAATGATACTAATTAATACTTTTATGGCTCGTTTTTTTGAATGTATTATATTAAAGTATTATAAATAGTAATATATATAAAAAAGGATAATTCCAAATGAAAAGAACAGTTATTATTACGGCTATTGTAGCAGTTTTGGCAATCACAATACTGATTGTTATCGGCAAGGTGACCTCGAAAAAAGACGTAGAAAATCTTTACGTGGAAACCAAGAGAGGACAATTTGATATAATAGTTACCACAACAGGTGAGCTTGAGGCTGAAAACTCAACTGATATTACAGGACCTCAGTTTACGCAGAACAGAAGAATGAGGGCAATGGATATTCAAATCACTGATCTGGTACCGGAAGGCACTGAAGTCAAGGAAGGGGATTATATTGCAACACTTGACAGAACTAATTTTGACAACAATCTTAAGGATGAACTTGAACAATTGGAAACACAGGTAGAAAATCTGGAGGTAAAAACTCTGGATACTGCTGTGACTCTCAGTAATTTAAGAGATAACATAAAAAATCTCCAGTTTAATGTAGAAGAGGCTGAGATTACACTTGATCAATCACAATATGAGCCACCTACCACAATACGTCAGGCTGAAATTTCGCTTGATAAGGCAAAACGGTCACTGGAGCAGACAAAAAAAAGTTATGCTCTTAGAATTGAACAGGAAAAATCAGATATTAGAAGGCAAGAAATAAGGATAAGGGAACAGCGTGAGACTGTTGCAGATATACAGAAAGTACTTTCACAATTTGTTATTACAGCTCCTTCAGACGGTATGGTTATTTACAAAAGAGACAGGACAGGTACAAAAAGGAAAGTTGGTTCTTCAATCAGTCCGTGGGATAATGTTGTTGCAACACTTCCTGATATGTCAACAATGATTTCAAAAACTTATGTCAATGAGATTGATGTCAGCAAGATAAAATCTGGGCAGAAGGTTGAAATTGCAGTTGATGCCTTTCCTGACAGAGCTTATGCAGGTTCGGTTATAAGTGTGGCAAATATCGGAGAACAACTGCCAAATACTGATGCAAAGGTGTTTGAAGTAATGATTAAAGTTGACAGATCTGATCCTATTTTAAGACCATCTATGACAACAGGCAATAAAATTATTACCAAGTCTATTGACGATGTTACCTATATTCCTCTAGAGTGTGTACATGCAACAGCTGACAGTGTTCCTTTTGTATATACGAAAAACGGTTACAAACAGATTGTCTTGCTTGGAGAATCGAACGAAGATAATATAGTTATTGAAGACGGATTGGAGATTGGTGAAACGGTTTATCTTAACACACCTGAAGATCCAGATGACTTTAAGTTATCCGGAGAGGATCTGATCGCAATTAATAAGGAAAGAGCCAAAGCTAAAAGAGATGAAGAGCAAAGAACTCGTGATGAAGCTGAAAGAGCTCTTAGTAAAAGACCCGGAATGGAGGGGATGACTCCTGAAATGATGGAGCGATTTCAGAATATGAGACAGGGCGGAGCAAGAGATACCAGCGCAAGAAGAATGATGAATCTTCAGAGAAACCAGCAGGGAACTCCGCAGGGAACAACAAGAGATACTACAGTCAGACGAAGACCTAATACGCAAACAGGAGGGCAAACCAGCAACCAGGATCCTGGGTCTTCTGCTTAATCTTCGATTTATAAGAAATTAAAAGCAATTAGCTATGTTTAAGTTTATCTACAGATATTTCCACGATATTGAGATTGCAGTTGAATCAATCGTTGCAAACAAATTGAAATCCATGCTTACAGCTCTTGGCATCATATTCGGTGTAGCGGCTGTTATTGCTATGCTGGCAATAGGGAAAGGTGCCAAGCAGGAAATTCTGGAACAGATGAAGATGGTTGGAGTTAACAATATCCTCATCAATCCGATCATCTCCGACAAATCATCCTCGTCAGAAAATGAAGGTGAGAAGCAACAGAAAAAATTCTCAAGGGGTTTAAATATGCTTGATGTGCAAGCAATAAGAGCGACAATTCCTTCCGTAAAGAGAATAAGTCCCGAGATCTCATTTAACTCCACAGCAATGCTTAGTGGTGTAAAATATACTGCCAAGCTTGTTGGTGTATCAAATGACTATTTTTATCTCTATAATCTACCACTTATTTCAGGAACCTTTTTTAACGAATTCCAGGAAGAAAACGGCATCCAGGTATGCATTATAGGGGCAAACATCAGGGCAAAATTCTTCAGTAAGGTTGATCCTCTTGGCCAGTATATAAAGTTTAATGGTATATGGCTGAAAGTTATTGGTGTACTTCAGAAAACCAATGTTACTCTGACCGGATTTGAAGAAAAAGGAGTAAATGTCTATAATGATAACATTTATATTCCCATACAGACAATGCTCATGAGATACCAGAACAGAGCCCTAGTAAATACAAAACTGGCCTCTGAGGCCACATCGCTGTCGTTTTTTGGAGGAGGCGGACCGGGAGGCGGGCCAATGGCAAGAGTCATAGTCAGCAGTTCGGATGCTTCATCAGATACTGAAACTAATTATAATCAGCTCGACAGGATTGTTGTGCAGGTACAGCAAACCGAACAGCTAAATCCAACCACGGAAACCCTCAGTCGTATGCTGACACGTCGCCACACAGAAGTAAAGGATTTTGAAATAACAGTTCCGGAACTATTACTTAAACAGCAACAGAGAACTAAGGATATTTTTAATATTGTTCTTGGTGCAATTGCCAGCATATCCCTTGTTGTTGGAGGAATAGGTATTATGAATATCATGTTTGCATCAGTTATGGAGAGAATAAAGGAGATAGGTACAAGGATGGCAATTGGCGCTAAAAAGATGGACATAGTCGTTCAGTTTCTGTCAGAGGCAGTTCTGATAAGTGTTACAGGCGGTTTTATCGGCATCTTTTTTGGAGTGATCATGGCAAAACTGATTCAACAGATTGCCGGCATAATGACTATTGTCTCACTGTTTTCAATAGCAATCGCATTTGGAGTATCTGCAGCTGTTGGAGTTGTATTTGGCTATTCTCCGGCAAAGCGGGCATCAGAGAAAGATCCTATTGAATCATTAAGGTACGAATAAACATTAAAAATAAAGATGAAGAAATTACTATTATTATCAATGATAGGTGTGCTTCTTTTTTCCCTGAAAATAGCAGAGGCACAGGAGTATAGAAAATTAACCCTTCAGGATGTAATAAGAATCGCCGAGGAACAATCTCCTAATGCATTTATGGCTAAACACAGGTTCAGGGCCAGTTACTGGCGATACCGTACTTTTGTGGCAGAATACAGGCCTTCGCTGACACTTACAGGTACAACGCCATTCTATAGTACTGCTTTTGAAAGGGTTTGGAACTCAATAACCGAGACCTGGGATTATAAAGCTACAAATATACTTCGTAACCTGGGATCCCTTTCACTTACGCAAAATATCGGTTTAACAGGAGGATCAATATCTTTAAATTCTGATCTGACCCTGGAAAATGACTTTGAAAATGATACACGTAAATATATTTCGGCTCCACTAAGCATTGGACTAACTCAACCCTTATTCAGATACAATTCCCTTAAATGGCAGAAGAAGACTGAACCGCTGCAATATGAATCTGCAAAAAAGACATTTATTTCGAACATGGAAAATGTACATCAGCAGGCTGTAATGTATTTCTTTTCGCTTGCACTGGCCCAGATCAATGTGCAGATTGCTGATATGAACTATTCTAATGCTGATACACTCTGGCAAATAGCACGTGGTCGTTATGATCTGGGTACTATTGCAGAAGATGAGCTGCTTCAGATGCAGTTGTCATGGCTTAATGCCGAAACAGCACGAAAAGCGGCCGAGATGAATTTAAGAGACAGGGAGATACGGTTAAGATCATTTCTCGGATTTAATGAAACTGTAAGGATTGAACTGATAATCCCATCTGAGATCCCTGATTTGCAGGTTAGTGTTCAGGAGGTTCTTGATCTTGCCCTGGCAAACAATCCGGAGGTACTTGAACAGCAGCTAACACTCCTTGAAGCACAGAGTAGTGTAGCACAGGCCAAAGCTGAAAAAGGGCTTAATGCCAACCTTATTGCGTCGTTCGGTTTACGGGATCAGGATTCGGATTTTTCACTCGCTTACTCGAAATCGAACCAGCAGCAGAATATAAGGATAGGAATTACTTTGCCCATCCTCGACTGGGGTCTTGGCCGGGGAAGATACAAAATGGCTCAGTCGAGCCTTGAACTGGCGCAGGTTCAGTCGCAACAGGCGTTAACCGACTTCGAACAGAACCTGTTTCTCGATGTGGAACAATTCAACCTCCAGTCTGAACAGGTAGCCATTGCAGCCAAGTCGGATACTGTCGCGCAAAAAATGTTCGAGGTCACAAAACAAAGGTTCCTTATCGGTAAAATCGCGGTTCTTGAACTCAATAATGCCGATACAAAAAAAGACCAGAACCGGAGGGCTTATATACAGGCTTTACAGAATTACTGGAACTATTTTTATAATCTCAGGGAACTTGCTCTTTATGATTTTATTGAAAGGAAACCACTGGAAACAGATTTTGAAAAGCTGATTCAGTAAACATCATACAAAAATATAATTACAGAAAGGGGCTGGGTAAATTTAATTCAGCCTTTTTTTTGCAAATATTTTTTATCTTTGCGCCTCAATAAGAAGACTCAGAAAAATTATCCTAAAAAATCCAAAAAACTGACAAATGCAAAATAAAGCGGCTATTATCGTTCTTGCAGTTGCATTAGCAGTGGTTTCAATCTATCAGTTATCTTTTACTGCTGCAACCTACAAGGTTAAAAAAGATGCCAGGGAGTATGCACAGGGGGACCTGGTTAAACAACGTGCATATATCGATTCAATTGCAACCCTTACAAAAGAAGAATGGAGTTTTCTGGGTAACACTTTTAAGGAGTGCCAGAAGAAAGAGATCAACCTTGGACTTGACCTTAAGGGAGGGATGAATGTTACCCTGGAAGTATCTGTTGAAGATATATTAAAAGCCCTTTCAAATTACAGTACAGATAAAATCTTTAATGAAGCTCTGGCCCGTGCCCGTCAGGAACAAAAACAAAGTCAGCTGGATTATCTAACACTTTTTTACAGAGCCTTCCAGGAGATTGATCCAAATGCCAAGCTTGCCGCCATTTTCGGAACAGTTGAACTAAGAGACAGGATCAACTTCAATTCATCAAATGAGGATGTGATGGAAGTTCTGGACGATGAAGTAACAGCTGCTATTGATAACGCTTTTAATATCCTTCGCACCAGAATCGATCGCTTCGGTGTTGTACAACCCAATATTACCCAGCTTGCCACAAAAGGCCGTATACTTATTGAGCTTCCCGGTCAGGACGATCCCAAAAGAGTTCGTGAACTGTTGCAGGGAACCGCAAACCTCGAATTCTGGGAAACCTACGAAAATGCAGAGGTCATTGGTTATCTTGCACAGGCAAATGAGCTCCTGAGAGAGATAGAGTTAACCAGCAAAGGTGTTAGTGATACAACTGTTGCAGAACAAGTAGAAACACCCCAAGTGGAGTCTGCTGCCGATACAACAACAACAGAGCAATCACTTCTTGAACTGATTGAGCAGGATACTACAACCACTGCTGAAGCTACAACCAGAGAGGAATTCAATATTCAGAATCCGTTGTTTGGTATACTTAGTCCGCGGGTAACCGCCCAGGGAGAACCGTTGCCATCAAGTATGGTTGGTCTTGCCAGTGGACTCGATACTGCCAGAATCAATGACTATTTAAAAATAAACCAGATAAGATCTCTTTTTCCCAGGGATCTGAAATTGTTATGGAGCCAGAATCCTTTTAAGTATGATCCGTCAGGCACTCTTTACGAATTTCATGCAATAAAAGTGACGACCAGAGACGGACAGCCCCCTTTAAGCGGAGATGTAATCACTTCAGCCCGCCCCTCTTCAGGTATAACCGGATCGGAGGTTAAGGTCGATTTCAATATGAATGCTGAAGGAGCTAAGACATGGGCAAGAATGACACGTGAGAATGTCGGCAGATGTATAGCAGTTGTTCTTGATGGTTACGTCCGTTCCTACCCGAGAGTTGAAAATGAAATAACCGGGGGAAGTACTGAAATAACCGGCGATTTTACTATTGAGGAAGCCGATGACCTTGCCAATATTCTTAAATCAGGTAAGATGCCTGCCCCTGCCAGAATAGTCTCTGATACAGTTGTAGGTCCAACTCTTGGAAAAGAAGCAATACATTCCGGATTTATTTCCTTCATGATTGCGTTCATAATGGTTCTCATATATATGATCTTTTATTACAGCAGAGTAGCCGGAACAATTTCCGATATTGCATTATTTGCAAATATTTTCCTTATTTTCGGAGTACTGGCTTCACTGAGTGCGGTACTTACTTTACCGGGTATCGCAGGTATTGTCCTTACTATGGGTATGGCAGTCGATGCCAACGTGCTCATCTATGAAAGGATCAGAGAGGAAATCCGCGCAGGAAAAGGGATAAAACTTGCTATTTCAGATGGTTATAAACGAGCATACTCAGCCATTGTCGACTCAAACCTTACAACACTACTTACCGGTATCGTACTTTATGTTTTTGGAACCGGACCTATAAAAGGATTTGCCACAACCCTGGTTATAGGTATTCTGACTTCCCTCTTTACTGCAATATTCATAACCAGACTTATTTATGAATATTTCCTGAAAAGAAATGCAAAACTCACATTCTCTATCAAAATTACAGCTAACATTCTGAAGAATACTAAAATAGACTTCATAGGCATGAAGAATTACTTCTATGCCGCTTCGATTATTATAGTTGTCATCGGGATAGGTTCCCTTTTTGTTAGAGGTTTAAACCAGGGAATTGATTTTACAGGTGGACGAACTTTTGTTATCAGATTTGACGAACCAGTCTCAACACAGGATGTGGCAAGCACCCTGACGAATGTTTTTGGCGAGATGCCTCAGGTAGTAACATTTGGGAGCGACAGACAGGTTAAGATCACTACTAAATATAAAATTGATGAGACAGGTGTAGATAACGAAGTTGATTCATTGCTTTATGTTGGTCTTAAAGGAATGATAGGGGAGAATGTATCTCAGGAAGAATTTCTTTCTGACTACAGAAGAAGTTCAGAAACGATAGGACCGACAATAGCTACGGATATAAAGATAAAAGCTGTTTATTCTGTTGCAATTGCCCTTATAATCATCTTTCTTTACATCTTTATCAGGTTCCGGAACTGGCAGTACGGTTTTGGAGCTGTAGCCTCGCTCGTTCACGATACATTGTTCGTGATAAGTATTTACTCACTTTTTTGGGGCATCCTGCCATTCTCCCTCGAGATTGATCAGGCGTTTATTGCAGCAATACTAACTGTTATAGGTTATTCTGTGAATGATACAGTAATCGTTTTTGACAGAGTGAGGGAATATTTGCCAATTTACCGGAAACGTCCCCTGAGAGAGGTCCTTAATATGGCAATGAATGCAACTTTGAGCCGTACTATTAACACGTCATTTACAACACTTCTTACTGTTACAGCAATATTCATCTTCGGAGGAGCAGTTATCCGGGGATTTGTATTTGCGCTTATGCTTGGAGTCTTTGTCGGAACATATTCTTCAATATTCATTGCTTCGATGCTTATGTACGATACTTCACGGAAGAGAGGCATTGTAATTGACTCAAAAACAAAGATCCAGGAATAACTGTAATGCGCCAGTAATTAATTCAAGTTGCTTATTGCATGTTGCAGGGTAATTAGCTAATAATATAGGTGGCAGATAAAAATCAAACTGTGGAATTTAGAGTTTTTTATCGACCCTCTTTTATTTCCTTTCAGCCAAAATAAAAAATTCATTAAACTTTTCTAACTTTGTAAAGATTGTAATTATTAACTGGCTGTATAATAATCACAGGTATCTGAATGAGCGGACAGGAAATATTTGTTATTATTGTTGTGGTCCTTCTGTTATTTGGTGCAGATAAACTGCCCGAACTGGCCAGGGGGTTTGCTAAAGGTATACGTGACTTCAGGAAGGCAACTGACGACATTAAAAAGGAATTTGAGGAGAGTACAAGCGAGTTAAGAAAAGATCTTAATGATGTTACAAATACAATAAAGAATGAGGTAACCGAAATGTCAGAAAATATTCAGAGGGATGTTGATGAGGTTTCAGAAAATATCCGGAAGGATGTTAATGAGGTTTCAGAAAATATCCGGAAGGATGTTAATGAGGTTTCAGAAAATATCCGGAAGGATGTTAATGAGGTTTCAGAGAACATTGAAAATGATGTAAATGAAGTGAAGGATAATATTCAAAAGGATATCAACGATGTTTCTGACGATTACCGGAACGAACCGAATGACTGATACACTTTTCCCCCGGTTGCTGACTAATAATTTTCTGAACAGCGGGTACATCCTGTTATATTCAAATCCTTTTTAGAAGCACTATGATCAGAACCAGCGGTATTACAAAATCATTTGGAGAGCTAAGGGTTCTTAAAGGGATTGATATAGAAGTCAGGGATAAGGAGGTAATATCTATAGTTGGTGCCAGTGGAGCAGGGAAAACAACTCTTCTACAGATAATTGGCACACTCGACAAACCCGATAACGGCACAATACTTTATAATGGAACAGACACAAGCCGTTTAAAGGGAAAATCACTTGCTTCTTTCCGTAATAAGAATATTGGATTTGTTTTCCAGTTTCATCAGCTCCTGCCTGAGTTTACAGCTCTTGAGAATGTGTGCATACCTGCATATATAACGGGTAAAAGCAAGACTGAAGCTGAAGCGGAAGCATCTGAACTTCTCGGTTTTCTTAATCTTTCTGACAGGCTGGAACATAAGCCATCCGAGCTCAGTGGTGGGGAACAACAACGTGTCGCCGTAGCCCGGGCCCTGATAAATAACCCATCTGTAATTCTTGCTGATGAACCTTCTGGAAACCTCGACTCTGAAAACAAAAATGAACTTCATAAGCTCTTCTTTAAACTCAGAGATACTTTTGGCCAGACAATCATAATTGTTACTCACGACAGACAACTTGCAAAAATGTCGGACAGAATCCTGCAGATAAAAGACGGACTTATTGTCAATGAGTCTTAAGCGTTTATATAACGGCATTCCTGCAGGTGAATTAAAACTGTTCCTCGAAGAAAAATATCTTCAGTACAACAACGCCTCTTTCATAAATTGTGATCCTGTTTCAATTCCACATATGTTCTCAGATCCGCTCAACAGGGAAATTGCCGGATTCCTGGCAGCTACCATTGCATGGGGCCGCAGGGATCTGATCCTGAGAAGCAGTAATATACTTATTGAAAAGATGGATGGTAATCCCTATAAATTTATTATCTCAGCTGACCAGGATGACATGGAAAGGATCTCCGGTTTTGTTCACAGGACTTTCAATGGAACAGATTGCAGATACTTTGTTCAGGGATTGAAACATATTTATACCAGTTACAATAGTATGGAAGATGTGATACTCGAGGGAATGCGATCCGGCGGATCCCTCCGTGATGGTTTGGACAATCTCCGTAAGATCTTTTTTTCTCTTCCTCATGCTGTAAGAAACGAAAAACATTTTGCCGATGTCAAAGGGGGTGCAGCAGGTAAAAGGCTAAATATGTTTCTTCGATGGATGGTAAGAAGAGATGACCGGGGAGTTGATTTTGGCATATGGAAGAGAATTGATCCGGCAATGCTGTACATCCCGCTCGATATTCACTCGGGTAATACGGCAAGGAAGCTGGGACTGCTGAGAAGAAAAATAAACGACTGGAAAGCTGTTGAGGAATTGACTGCCGTTCTCAGGGAATTCGATCCAGCCGATCCTGTGAAGTATGATTTTGCATTGTTTGGTATTGGTGTTTTTGAAGGTTTCAAAACACTGTAATAAACACTCCGTTACCTCTGACTGTTGAGGATTTAATTGACAGTCCGGCAGCGTTGGTGAAATATCTGATCCCTCCTTTTGCTATATAGTTAATAAAATTCCGGTGGTGATCTCCTGAGGCTATGCGTTCGATGCCGTATGCCAGTGACCGTGAAAATCCGGCTGGCATCGGGGAATTATAATCTGCAATTATCACCTTCGGGGCTATGCGTTTCATTTCCCGGAGGATTTTCACTGCCACTAGTTCATCGAACTGATGTACAGCCATCGACGTTAATGCAATATCGAATTCCCGGTCGCGATAACATGAAAGGTCAGTGGCATCCTTTACCTCGAAAAGTATATTTTTTATCCCTTTTTTATTTGCCCTCCCGGATGCGTAACTGATAAGTTTATCATCAAGATCGATACCTGTTACGTGTCCGGCTTTTGCTGCAAGTGCTAATGCTAGTCTACCGGTTCCACAGGCAACATCAATTACTCTGGTTGCCTGCCCGGTTTTTTCCACGATAGAGGCCCGCACACCCGCAAGCAGAGGATCGATCAATATCCGGTAAAGAAAGCCTTTGAGATAAAGGTTCATAATTATTTTTTAATATTGAGGTAAATATACGATTATTGGGATAATGTCAGTTTTGACTTGCCCTCCGCCCTCTGCTTCTTTCCCTTAGCCTTTGTGTCGTTGGACCGTTGGTCCATTACGCCTTTTTTATAAATGTTACTAATTTTTATAAATTGCAACAAAATTTATTACCATGATATTATCTGTTTGCGGGTTAATCTGTAATGATTGTGAATTCCTTGGCAAAAGCTGCAACGGGTGTGTTGAAGTTAAAGGTTCCACTTTCTGGGCACAGGAGATGATACCCGATAAAGTTTGTCCGCTTTACAATTGTGCGGTAAACGTTAAGAATTATAATCACTGTGGTAGCTGCGAGGAGTTACCTTGCAAATTGTTTCTCGAGATGAAAGATCCTGACCTTTCCGATGAGGAACATATGGAGTCAATCAGTACGCGGGTCAGAAGGCTGAGAGGAGAGAACTGATTGCAAATCCGTGACAGCATTGACGGGGACTTAAATAAGGGCAGTGAATTACCCCCCTTTAGGGGGGCTGGGGGGTGAAACTTAAAAGATAATTTGACTTTCAGGGAGACCATACTCTTCTTTCATTTCAATCCCCAGATTTCTTAATTCATCAAGAACCGGATTATAAATTTCAGGAACCACAGGCCTGTAAATACCTTTGAGTGTTATTCTTTTTTTAGCAATCATCTTTACAGCAATAGCTGCGGGCAGAGCAACTGTGCGTGCTATGGAAGTGTTAGTTGAGGGAGTGCCGTAATCAACCATCCCCGATTTAATCACTTCTTTTCCGGAACCGGGGTAAGAAGCAAGAAAAATATGTTGCAACAGAACCATATCACGCTCATTATCAGCCAACAACATCTTTTCTATCATTTTTCCCGATGTTATCTCAAACGGTGTAGTACTGGTATAATCAAGTTTTTCTTCACTGAAAAATCCAAGCCATTCCAATGATTGTATTGCAGAAGAGTCAACCGGAACACCAAGTTTAACAGCAATCTTTTCCCTGAGGTTGTTTTTTTCTATTCCGGCCCTTTCAGCAATAAATCCGGCCAAAGTTTTACCGGTATAATCCACGCTACTATCATCCAGCATATTAAGACTCTTCATTACATCCAGTGTTTCGCACCATCCTTTGAATCTGAATGTACCCCTGTACATAGTTCTTGTTTCTGGTATACCGTATATTTCAACATAACTTATTGAATCCCTGTTTGGATAGACCTCCAGGTTGCCGACACCCGGGAATAAGTAATCGAACCGGTCCTTAAAAAGATTCACTGGTTCAATTTCCACTTTTTTACCTTTCTTCAGATAGAGGGCACTATTTAGGCTTGCCAGAATAACACCTTTAGGACTCCAAGAGAACTTGTACCTGAGAGGATTATTTGCAGCTTCCGGGGCAGGTAATGCTCCGCAGAGGGAATAAAACTCCTCTACTTTTCCACCTTTTCTATGGATATGATCTATTATTCTCATCGCACTCATGTGGTCAATTCCCGGATCAAGTCCTATCTCATTAAGAACAATTACTCCAGAACTTTTTGCCGATTCATCAAGAGCCTGCATCTCAGGCTGTACGTAAGATGTTGTTACCAGTGGTTTGCTAAGCCTGATACAAATCTTTGCAACGTCAGTATGGTACTTGTAAGGTAACAGAGAAACTGTTATATCATGATCATTGATAAGTCTGAACAGGATTTCAGTGTCAGCCATTGACCATTGCAGGGAAGATCCGAGGGGATGGCCTTTAATCATCCTGTCAGCTTTTGATCTTGTCGATGTGGCAATCATTACTCTGAAATTGTTTTCAAGTAAATACTCAACCATTGGTTTTACTACAAGCCCTGCACCAAGAATAAGAATTTTCTTCATAATCATTTAAGTAATTGTTATTACCAAGATAACAATTTCCTGGTTTGAAGGAGTATAATTCTCTGTGTTCTCTGTGACTTTCCCTACTGCCGGCAGGCAGGGGAAGTGTAACTCTTTGAAGCAAAAGAAGTTACATAGAGGGCCACAGAGAATACACGGAGTCACACAGAGGTATACCTAAATCAATACCTGATGATAATTAAAATTCAAAAAGCTTTCATTAATATTAACGTCAGTGTATCTTTGTTGATACCTATTTGTTTCAACGATAAGAAAAGATAAAACATTAACTCCAAATGTCAGAAAATCAAAAGTATGCTGAAACTCCGCTGATGAAGCAGTATTATAGTGTCAAAGCGAAACATCCTGATGCTATACTGCTTTTCAGAGTTGGTGATTTCTATGAGACATTTGGTGAAGATGCAATCAAAGCCTCAGGAATACTTGGGATCACACTTACACGAAGGGCTAACGGATCCGCATCTTTTGTTGAGCTTGCAGGATTTCCGTATCATGCTCTTGATACTTATCTTCCCCGGTTGGTAAGGGCAGGGCAGAGGGTGGCAATCTGCGATCAGTTGGAAGACCCTAAACTTGCAAAGAAAATTGTTAAAAGAGGAATTACTGAACTTGTTACACCCGGTGTTTCTCTTAATGAAAATGTTCTTATTCATAAAGAAAATAATTTTCTGGCTGCTGTTCATGTTGATAAAAAAATATCGGGAGTAGCATTTCTGGATATTTCCACGGGTGAGTTTCTCGTATCGGAAGGTACCCTGGAATATGTTGATCAGATGCTGAATAATTTTCAGCCCAAAGAGGTTCTGTTTGAGAAGCGTAAAAGAGACCTTTTCCTAGAAAGTTTCGGATCAAAATTTTACACTTTTAAACTTGATGACTGGATCTTTACACCGGAGGCGGCTACCGACAGGCTATTAAAGCAATTCGAGACCAGTTCATTAAAAGGATTCGGAGTTCATAACCTTTCTTACGGGATTATTGCTGCAGGAGCGATTCTTTATTATCTCGATATAACTCAGCATGATCAGCTTGGACATATCACATACCTTTCACGGATTGAGGAGGACAGGTATGTCTGGCTCGACAAGTTCACTGTAAGAAATCTGGAGCTATTCCATTCTCCTTACGAAGGAGCCAAAACCCTTATTGATGTGATGGATCGCACTATCTCGCCGATGGGGAGCAGATTACTTAAAAGGTGGATCTCTTTTCCTTTAAAAGAAATACAGCCTTTAAATGAGAGGCTTGATATTGTGCAGCATCTTGTTTGTAATGCTTCTTTCAGGGAGGAGATCGCTGATCTGATAAATCAGATCGGCGACCTGGAGCGGCTCGTGTCAAAAGTTGCTGTTAACAGGATCAGTCCACGGGAAATGGTCCAGTTGAAGCGGGCACTTAAAGCAATTGAACCTCTTCAGAAGCTTTGCGACGAAAGTGGTTGTGCGCCACTTGCCAAACTGGCCGTACAATTGGATCCATGTAAACCTCTGGCAGATAAAATTGACCGAGAGCTGAATAATGATCCTCCGGTACACATAAACCGTGGAAACATAATTGCACAAAACGTATCTGATGAACTGGATGATCTCAGAAGGATACTTTACAGCGGCAAGGACTTTCTTACAGAACTTCAGAACAGGGAAAGTGAAAGAACAGGGATAACATCTCTAAAGATAAGTTTTAACAATGTGTTCGGTTATTATATCGAAGTCAGAAATACCCATAAGGACAAAGTGCCACATGACTGGATAAGGAAACAGACACTTGTCAGCGCTGAAAGATATATTACCGAAGAACTGAAGGAATATGAAAACAAGATACTGGGGGCAGAGGAAAAGATCAATCAGATTGAAACAAAACTTTTTAATGATTTGGTATTTGCAGCTCTTGCATATATCTCACCTGTTCAGTTAAACTCCTCACTCATAGCAAACCTCGATTGCTTTCAGTCGTTTGCTGTAATCTCTTCTGAGAGTAATTATGTAAGGCCGGTCCTTAACGATACAAAAAAACTGGAAATCGCCGAGGGCCGTCACCCGGTTATTGAAAAACAACTTCCTCTCAGCGAATCGTACATCCCCAATGACCTGATTCTGGATACAGAGGATCAGCAGATTATTATCCTTACAGGACCAAATATGTCGGGGAAATCGGCTTTATTGCGCCAGACAGCCCTCATCATAATCATGGCACAGATTGGCTGTTTTGTTCCTGCAACAGAGGCTGCTATAGGAATAGTTGATAAAATATTTACAAGAGTGGGTGCCTCAGATAATATCAGTCTTGGTGAATCGACTTTTATGGTTGAGATGAACGAAACAGCCAGCATACTGAATAATCTTTCTGACCGCAGCCTTGTGCTGTTGGACGAGATAGGCAGGGGTACAAGCACTTACGATGGAATTTCAATTGCATGGGCAATGGTTGAGTATCTGCACGAAAACAAGATGAGGGCAAAAACTTTGTTTGCAACTCATTATCATGAACTTAATGAGATGGAAAACTCATTTAAAAGGGTAAAAAACTATAATGTCTCTATAAAAGAGCTTAATAACAAAATAATTTTCCTGCGAAAGATTAAAAGAGGTGGCAGTGAGCATAGTTTTGGAATACATGTGGCAAAGATGGCAGGAATGCCCAGAAGTATTGTAAATCGTGCAGATGAGATTCTCAGTGAACTGGAACAGAACCACGAAAATCACGAGCTTTCCAAACCTATTGCCGATATCGCCAATCACCGTGAGGGATTGCAACTTAGTATATTCCAGCTCGATGATCCTGTCTTAAAACAGATCCGCGACGAAATACTTGATCTGGATATAGATAACCTGACACCGCTGGAAGCTTTGAATAAACTTTATAATATTAGAAAGTATCTCAAATAGATATATTTAGAATACTGGTTAATGAATTAAGAATGAATCTGCTTCAAATACTCCCCGTTTTATCAGATAATTTCTTTCTGGTTTGAAGAGTTCACAAATAATACTGATCCAATATTATCGTATCCGTTAAGGATGATTTCCCCGTCATGTTTCAACACTTCTGGTCTGAAGCCGATCATGGTTAGTGCAGCAGAATTTGATTTTTCGTTGATCAGGTTTTTTGATGTCATTCCGGAGTTTTCAAGGATTATTTCGATATTCTTCTCAGTTATTGGCAATCTGCCTGATCTGACAAGTTCTGAAAGCTCACTTCTTGTTTCCTCATATTGCTCCGGTTTGCAGGTCTCAAATATTTTGATATTTGATTTTTTCCAGTCGGAATGGCCTGAAATGATGAAACTGAGAAGGATCAGCAGACTGGAATTTTCCGGCTCCTGGAAGTTTATCCATACATGAATCCCATTCTTGAATACTATATCCTTTCTGCTGGTGGCCAGGAGACAGATATCAAAGTTACCTGCTTTTATTAGCCGGATGTTTTCTATGATTTCCTCAAGATTTTCAGGGTCTTCCTTGTCATATTCGAAAATCACCATGTTGTTTTCCATACCGGAAATACCCGGTACCTGTATTGCCTGAACAATTGCAGAAGTATATGAAGGGGAGATTATCGTATCCACAAATACATGATTATGAGCGGTATCGTAGATCTCTATTAGTCTTGAAAGCTCTTCCGCAGCCTGCTTGTTGGTTGCCTTGGAATAATAGCCATCAATTCTGTGCAGATATGTAGAAAAGCCATATTTGTAAGATATCCAGTTTAACAACTGGAATGCTCTTGAACGAACAAAAGAATATTTTGAAATACAAATAGCGCTTGGTTTCCATTCTTTCAGCTTTTTCTTACTTTCTGATTTCTGCAGGTAAACCTGAAGGTTACGGTTGATCTGAAAAAGGGCATTGGCAAAAAGGGACTCAAGGCCGTGACGATGGCGATGGTAAACATTAATATAAGAGTAAAGAATAATCATGATGATTATAGAAGCAAGAGCATAAGGTGCATTAATCCTGAACATCACCCATAATGCAATGAGAAAACCAGCAAGTGAAAGGTACCAGCGCGATTTGAATGATGGCCTGTATGATGGTGAAGATCCAAAATGATTTAAAAAGGAGATAAGACAGAGTGAACCGTAAGTTACAAGAAAGAACATGGTTATTATTTTAGCCACGGCATTTACACTTCCCAGCGCAACAAACACAAAAGCAATAATTATTGTTATGAGTGAAGCATTTACCGGTTCACTATCTGATTTTCTTCCGGCCGATAACCATCTGTTTATTCTTTTTGATGGAAATGAAGAATCAAGGGCCAGGGCTTGTAATGTTCTTGGTGCGACCATAACCGAACCCAGAGCTGAGGATATTGTTGAGGCTGCCAGACCGAGTGGTATGATAACTATACCACCGATAGCGATTTTGCCCATAATCAACTGAGTATTTAACATGTCTTCCACGCTGGCCGAAATCGACAGTTTATAAATGACAGCTAAATAGATAAACATTCCGGCTACAGTTGCTACTGTTGTACCAAGAGGTATTGATTTTGCAGGATTTTTGAGATCACCGGACAGGCCCACTCCTGCAGTCATACCTGTGAAAGCAGGGAATACAATTGCAAATACCATGAAAAAAACATTCAGGTTTCTCAGGTCACCTGCCGGAATCTTGGTACCTGTTGTAGCACCATATTCAGTTGTTCCTAGAAAAAACAGAACTAATGATATAAAGAGAATTCCTACTACCAGATATAGTGCCTTCACTCCCAGGTTTGCACCTTTACGGAGAATTATAAAAGCCAGTCCGGTCATTACAGGAAGACTTATTACCTGCCGCGGAAGATTGATATTCAGAGAGTTTGAAAGGAAATTAAAAAGAAACTCAAATGCTTCAGTAAAGGCAATTACATAAAATGCCACACTGATTGCCTGGGACAGGTACAGGGCTATCCCTATTGTAGCACCTATATTCAGTCCGAACGAACGGGAAATGATGAAATATTCACCTCCGCCTTCCACACGCTTATTCGTGGCCAATTCAGACAGTGCAAATGCTGTTGGTATTGTAAGAGAGTGTCCCAGCAAAATGATCAACAGAACACCCCAGAAACCGAGTGTTCCTACAGCAAATCCAAAACGCAAGAACAGAATTGCTCCCAGTATGGTCGAAATCGCTGTGAAGAATACAGGAGCTGTACCAAAT
>Ga0315538_1000155_pt1 | contig 44606 bp, 30 predicted proteins | sample SalMarSW160230MG_2_FD_203834 | JGI IMG/M metagenome (GOLD analysis project Ga0315538, IMG submission 203834) | Salt marsh sediment microbial communities from the Plum Island Ecosystem LTER, Massachusetts, United States - Salt Marsh Sediment SW1601-230 ...
CAATACTGGCCATAACACTGAGCCTGGGGATATTGTTCGCTGGCTGTGACGGGGGAACATCTCAGGATCCCTGGATTGGCCAGCCGGCGCCTGACTTTCAGTTTCAGGGTGCTGATGAGCAGCCCGTCTCCCTCAGCGACCTTCAGGGCAGTCCGGTGTTGCTCAACTTCTGGGCAACCTATTGTGCCCCCTGCCGTGTGGAGATGCCCTTTTTGCAGCAAATTTATGAGGGGTGGCAGGGAACGGGGCTGGTACTAATGGCGATCAATATTGGCGAGAGTCCTTCAGAGGTAGGGGGGTTTATGCAGAGCCAGGGGTTTTCCTTTCCGGTAGTGCTTGACAGTACAGGGGCGCTTGCCGGGCAATATGATATCCTGTACATCCCCACTACCTTCTTCATTGATAGCTACGGCATAATTCAAGAGGTGAAGGTTGGCCCCTTCCAGAGCGCGGCAGAGATAGAGGATAGCCTGAGCCGCTTCTTTGACTAAGGCGGGGTGCGCCTTAATTCAAACACCACCGGATTTCCCGGGTCGGGGCAGGCGACAGTGGCCTTGTCCGGGTCTTTCTCCCAGGGGAATGAGCCGCCAAACTGCAGCACGGTAGCAAAAGGAAACAGTGAGTAAAATGCCCATGAGCACAAATTTGGAGGAGCCTTTTCCCCGATGACAAACTCATCGCCGACCTTATGCCCGACAGCGCAAGTCCCCTTCTGGGATATCACCCTGGCTATAACATCAGACATCATTTCCTCCTTGACACAATATCCTTCAAGGAGTATAAGGTAAGGAATATTTCCAAGTAAAGCATATTTCCATGGTGGAGGTGCAAAATGACTAAGACGGGATGGGCGTGGGCCTGGTTCGGGTTTCTACTGGCGCTGGATATCGCCATCCCCTGGTTTGCTCTCACCCATGTGGAAAAGATGAGCGGCGCCTTCCTCTTCTGGACGCTATGGGTGGCTTTGGCTATTATCAGCGCCTTCGTCATCTTCCTTAGATGGAAGGAGGCGAGGCGATGAGCATCACCTTTTGGGTATGGTTTGGCATTGCCGTCTATATCGCGGCGGGGCTGGTTATTGCCCTGATGGCGAGGCGGGGGTTGGGAGCCGGGATGAGCGAATTTTTCCTGGCCAACCGTAAGGTCGGGGGCTTTGTCTCGGCTCTGACCTACAGCGCCACTACTTATAGCGCCTTTATGATGATCGGGCTGGCTGGCTTAACCTATCTGGGCGGGGTCGGTGCCCTGGGCTTTGAGCTAACCTATCTCTGCGGCATGTTTATGATGGTCTTCTTCCTGCCTCGCTTCTGGCTGGTGGGCAAAAAATACGGCTATGTCTCGCCCATGGAGCTTTTGAGCGACCGCTACCAGAGCAAGTGGGTGGGGGCTACCGCCGCCATACTGGCTCTGGTCTTTTTAGTTCCTTATGGGGCCGTCCAGCTCATGGGCGTTGGCTACCTGATGAACGGCATTAGCCAGGGGGCAATACCGGTGGTAGCCGGCATTATAATCGCCGTCCTCTGTGCCATTGCCTGGTCAAACATTGCCGGTATGCGCTCCGTTGCCTGGACTGACACCTTTCAGGCGCTGGTTATGATTGTTACCTCGGCGGCGGTGCTGGGGGTTGTAGTTGTGGCGCTGGGTGGCTTCGGCTCCTTTTTCAGCAGGCTGGAGTCAGCCACGCCGGGGCTGTTAACCGTGCCCACCGCTGGGGGGGTGTGGAATATCAACATGTTTATCGGTCTCGCCCTCCCCTGGCTCTTCTTCTTAATATCAAATCCTCAGGTAAGCCAAAGGCTTTTCATTCCCAAATCGGTCACGGCCATGAAGCAGATGCTGGGCGGTTTTCTCATCTTCGGCTTCATCTATACCCTGATATCGGTATTATGGGGCTTTGGCGCCATCTTGCTGGTGCCGGGCTTGGAGAACGCAGACCTGGCGACACCCACCCTTCTCGCCCTGCCCATAATACCCATGGGTCTGGCTATAATCGTCATGATTGGTATCACTGCCGCCGCCATTTCCACCATTGATTCCATACTGCTCACCCTGTCTTCGGTGGGGGCGCGTGATATCTACAAGGGTCTTATCAACCCCAGGGTTTCGGAAAAGAGGGAACTCAGGGTGGGGCAGTGGGTCATCCCCATTATGGCTATCATTGCCTTTGGGTTCGCCTGGTGGGTTGCTGAGCAACCGGGGAATTTGTTAGAGCTTATGATTGCCCCCCTTTCCTCGGCGGCTTCAGCCGGTCTTCTGATGGCGGTGCCGGCTATCTTCGGCGCCTTTTTCTGGAAGCGGGCGACGGCGCCCGGGGCTATCGTCAGCTGCGTCGTTGGCGCAATAGTTGTCCTGGGTCTCCAGATAATTTCCCAGCTAACGGGCTGGAAGCCTTTAGGCTGGTGGCCGGGGACGTGGGGATTTATCGTCTGTGCTATTCTTTTTGTCGGCGTCAGCCTGGCGACTAAACCGCCCAAGAAAAAGGCGGATGAGTTTATCGGTTATCTTAAGGAAAAGTTAAGCAAGGGGAATTTTATCTAATATTTAATTTGGCGGAGGTTCATCATTGGAGCTAATCAAGACTGACTGCATACTCTGCGTCTGGGGCTGCGGCATAAACGCCTACGTTGAGGATGGCAGGCTGGTAAGGGTGGAGGGTATGGCGGAACACCCCATGAACCAGGGGGTGTTGTGCCCCAAGGGCAGACATCTGGTGGACTATGTCTATTCCCCGGACAGACTCAAATACCCCATGAAAAAGGCAAAGGGGGGCTGGCAGAGAATCTCCTGGGATGAGGCTCTGGATGAAATAGCCCAGAAACTTCAGCGGATTAAGGATGAATACGGCGCCCACGCCCTGGCTATCTTTTGCGGCTCGGTGGGGGTGGAGAATAACGAGATATCTACCTTTGCCCGCCGTTTCGGCGGCGCCTACGGCACCCCTAACCTCGTCTCAATGGATAGTATCTGCTATGTTTCCCGCATTCTGGCTCACCGGCTGACCTTCGGCACCTTCCTCCTCGAGGAGCCGGAGAAGGCGGGGTGCGTTATCCTCTGGGGTCATAACCCGGATAACTCAAGGCTGCCTCTGGCGGCTAAGCTCTATAAGGCGCTGGACAAGGGGCTGAAGCTGATTGTTATTAACCCCAAGCGCACCTCGCTGGCAAAGAGGGGGAGCTATATCCCCATAAGACCGGGAACCGATTGCGCCCTGGCTCTGGGGATGCTGAACGTCATTATCGCCGAAGACCTCCATGATAAGGAATTCATCGCCAAAAATACCGTTGGCTTTGACAAGCTGGCGGAGCACGTTAAGCAGTATTCGCCGCAAAGGGTGGAGGAGATAACCGGCGTTCCCGCCGATGAAATAAAGAGGATTGCCCGTATATTCGCCGCCGCTGACTCAGCCTCCATCGTTGCCGGCACCTGCGCCCTGGACCAGCATATAAATGGTCTCCAGACCCACCGCGCCCTGGCTATTTTGCAGATAGTTACCGGAAATATTGATGTCCCCGGGGGCTGGGCTGGTGTCCCCTTCCCCCGCCTGGGCAGCCTCAGCATCAAGGTTGAGGAAGACCCCATCGGCGCCGCCGAGCACCCCCTCTTCCACAGCCTCTGGGGTCACCGCTCCCCCTACGGTCAGGCGCTGTACCTGCCGGACGCCATCCTTGATGAGAAGCCCTACCCCATTAAAGCCCTGATTATCAGCGCTGGAAATCCCGCCCTCACCCTGCCCGACTCCAACAAGGTTAAAAAAGCTCTAGAAAAGCCGGAGCTTCTGGTGGTGATGGACCTTTTTATGACCGAGACCGCTAAGCTGGCGGATATTGTCCTCCCCGCCTGCTCCTTTATGGAACGGACTGGCGTCGGTTATGTTTATAGTATGACCAGCGGGCTGCCCTATATCCTGCTTCGTAAAAGGGTGATAGAGCCGCTCGGGGAAAGCCTGCCTGACTGGAAGTTCTGGTGCCAGCTGGGGAGGAGGATGGGCTATGAGGAGCTCTTCCCCTGGCAGACCGATGAGGAGGTGGTGGAACACTGGCTGAAGCCCACCGGGCTGACCATCAAGCAGCTAACTGAGGAAAATCCCGAAGGCGTCTTCTTTGCCCAAAAGAAGTATGATATGGGGCAAAAGGGCGAGTTCAGGACGCCGTCCCAGAAGATTGAGATTTACTCCCAGACCTTGGCTGAGAATGGCTATGACCCCCTCCCCGTCCACGTTGAACCCAGCCAGAGCCCGGTGAGCAACCCCGGGCTGGCGGAAAAGTATCCTTTAATCCTGACCACCGGTGCCCGCATCCCGGCGTACACCCATACCAAGCTCAGGCATGTGCCGGCACTCAAGCGCACTGCCCCGGAACCGCTGGCTGAGGTCCACCCCGATACCGCCCAAGAATATGGCGTTGCTGACGGCGATATGGCGGCTATAGAAACAAAAGGGGGAGAGATAAAAATGAGGGTCAGAACGACTCAAGACCTGTTGCCCGGTATCGTCAGCATCCCCCACGGCTGGGCGGAGGCTAATGCCAACCTGCTCACCGAGCTTGAGCCCCATGACCCCGTTACCGGCTATCCCGAGCTTAAAGCCCTGCTCTGCCGGATAAGAAAGCTAGGAGGTTAAGGATGATTAAGGCATTTAACGGCAAGACGCCCAAGATAGCCGAATCAGCCCTCGTCAGCGAGGCGGCATGTATTGTCGGCGATGTTGAGATTGGGGAAGATTCCAGTGTATGGCCGGGGGCGGTAATTCGCGGCGACTTTGGCAGGATAACAATTGGCAGAAACACTGCCATAGAAGATAACTGCGTTATTCATGCTGGTTCGCCCCACCCTGACATGGAGGATATAACCATCGGGGACGAGGTGCATATTGGCCATGGGGCGGTGGTCAACGGCCATAAGATTGGCAATAATGTTCTCGTCGGCATGAACGCCACCGTCCTCCACGATGCTGAAATTGGCAGCTACTGCATCATCGGGGCTAGCTGCCTGGTCAGCGAGGGGATGAAGATTCCGGACAACTCGTTTGTTGTCGGCGTTCCCGGAAAAATCAAGGGGAAGGTCTCGCCGGATCAGTCATTCTGGGTGGAGGATGCTTCTAAAAGCTATGCTGAGATAGTCAAGCTATATAAAGAGCAGGGAGGGCTATAATCCTATATGGTGGGCGGTAGAGGACTTGAACCTCTGACCCCCTGCGTGTAAAGCACTCTTGTTAAAAGGCGGAGGCCGCTTGCCTCCTTTCTGACTGCATTATATGCTGCCAGCCTTTCTACAGTCAATACCCCTACCTGTCCAATTATAGGGGTGCAGTCCATAATGTTTTTTATTTGCTATATGGATTACCAAACGGTTTGCCGCGTTAGTTTCCCTGTCCTTCTCGTGTCCCACCCCCTGTCTTTTCCGTGTCCACTCCTTGTCTCTATCCCTGTCTCTGAGACACGGTAAGGGACAAGGAAAATAGCTTCAGTGGACACGGAGACATGGACGGGACACGGAAACATCTTTACAGTCCCTGACGGTCACGGAAAATAGTAACTTCCGGTCTCTCCGTACCCCTGAATCTATTTCTTCGTGTCAACAAAACGATGAATTGTATCCTAAGGCGTCTGGTTAGTGATGATTTTCTCATACCCTAGTCTAGAAGCTAATGCCCTAGATAGCTGATTTTCGCCATGGTCTCCATTTCCCTAATGTAAAGAGCCGTGGGAAAAAGACTTTGCGAACTTCATCGATAATAAAGGGAGAGCAACCGGCCAGGATAACAATACCCCACTGGTTAATAGTTAGAGGCACTGTACCGAAAGCCACCTGGAGAAAGGGCACATAGACAAGGGCTAGCTGCAATATAATGGCTGCCGAGATGGAAATGACCAGCCAGCGGTTGCGGAATACACCCAGCTTGAAGATAGTATATTCATCCGAGCGTGCGTTAAAAGCTCTGAACCATTCAAATGCAACCAGTGAGCAAAAGGCAAGAGTGCGGGCTTCTTCAAGACCTACCCTGGGGAGCGCCCAGCTGAAGATTAAGAATATACCCACACCCATCATTAGGGCTAGGAAGCCAACACGGAGGAGAAGCCCGGGGAAGATGAGGCCTGCTTTTGGGTGGCGGGGAGGGTATTTGAGCTCATCGCCGAATTTTGGCTCTAGCCCCAGTGGGATAGTCACTGCCGTGTCGGTAACCAAATTAACCCAGATAATCTGCACGGCTAGTAGCGGTGCTTTACCAATAAAGGTAACGGCGAAGAGCAGTGCCAGTAGCTCTCCGAGGTTAGTGCTCAGTAAGAAGAAAATCACATTGCGCAGGCGGTTGAAAATTGCCCTGCCTTCATCAACAGCAGCCACAATCGAGGCAAAGTTATCATCAGCCAGTACCATGTCGCAGGCTTCCTTGGCTACATCAGTGCCGGTGATACCCATAGCAATGCCGATATTAGCTGTTTTCAGAGCCGGGGCATCATTAACCCCGTCCCCCGTCATGGCGACAACATGCCCTCGGCTTTTGAGCGCGTTTACTATCCTGAGCTTCTGTAGTGGCTCAATCCGGGCAAAAACGAAAGTATCCTCTACTTGCCTTGATAATTCTTCATCGCTCATTTCCTTGAGTTCAGCACCGGTTATAGCTTTGCCCGGTGGTAAACCCAGCTGGCGAGCCACCGACTCAGCCGTCACCTTGTGGTCACCGGTAATCATTATTACTTTGATACCGGCCTGCTTGCAAAGCCTTACTGCCTCTTTGGCTTCCTCACGGGGCGGGTCATCCATCCCCACCAGCCCAACAAAAACCAGGTTGCCCCTGATGTCTTCGTCTTTCAACTCTTCTAATTCGGCGGGAAGGTCAGCATAGGCAATAGCGATGACCCTCATGGCTTCTTTTGTCATAGAAAGGTTAGCCTGCATAATAGCCTCAACGTCGGATTCGCCGAGGAGGGCAATTCCGTTCTCTTTTAGGAGATACTTACTGAGGGACAGCAGCCTTTCGGTCGCTCCCTTTACATAGACCACTCGACCTCTATCTTGGGGGTGAAGGGTAGCCATGTATTGCTTTTCGCTCTGGAAGGGAATTTCATCGAGGCGAGGAAAGGTTTTTTCTAGCTTTTCCTTGTTCGTTCCCGCCTTGGCCGCAGCTACTAACAGAGCGCCTTCGGTTGGATCCCCCAAAATACTGAAGCCCCCATCCTCCTTGGTAAGCAGAGCGTCATTGCACAGGGTTCCTATCTTTAAGAGCAAAGTTAAAGGTGGCTTATCTTGCGGATCCAGGCTCTTTCCTTCTTGGCAAAATTCTCCCTTTGGCTCATAACCTTCGCCGGTTAACTCAATCCACTGACCGCTGACATAAAGATGCCGTGCCGTCATCTCGTTTAGAGTCAGGGTACCTGTCTTATCAGAACAGATGGCAGTAGCTGAACCCAGGGTTTCGACGGCTACCAACTTGCGGATGATGGCATTACGATTGGCCATCATATGCATGCCTATCGCCAGAACAACGGTCACAACCGCTGGTAGTCCTTCAGGTATGGCTGAGACGGCAGCAGCGACGGCTACCAAAAAGATTTCCAGCCACCCTATCCCTTTGAGCACTCCGACAACTATCAGCAAAGCACAAATTCCCAGGAAGAGGACAAGGATATACTGGCTAAGCTTCCTTATGTTTTGCTGGAGTGGTGTTTTTGGGGTCTCGACTTCCTGAATAGTGGTGGCAATTTTGCCTATCTCTGTCGACAAGCCAGTTTTCACAGCTACAGCCGTGGCTCTTCCATAGGTAATGATGGTGCCCGTATATATCATGTTCTTTCTCTCGGCTAGAGGCACTTCTTTAGAGACGGGTTTGGTATGCTTATCTACAGCTATTGATTCGCCAGTGAGTGTTGCTTCATTCACCTTTAAATTTGATACCTCTATTAGTCTGGCGTCGGCGGGTACTCTATCGCCGGTTTTAAGGAGCAGTATATCCCCGGGTACTATTTCTCTGGTTGGTATCTCCCTTGCTTTGCTCTCACGTCTTACACCTGCCCTGGGTGCCGCCACCTGCTTGAGAGCTTCCATAGCTTTCTCAGCTCGCGTTTCCTGCGTGAAGCCAACAACAGCATTGAGTAACAGTACTCCCAGTATTACCCCGGCATCAATGAAATGCTCCACAACGATTGAGATTATAGCGGCGAGAAGGAGTACGTATATAAGTGGACTAAGGAACTGTCTGAGGAAAACCAGGATTGGTGGGGTTTTCTTCTTGCCCTTTAACTCATTGGGGCCGTATCGAACTAACTGTGCCTGAGCCTCGGTTTCAGTTAGTCCAGAGTGCTTGGAATTAAGTACTAGCAACGCTTCATCTGGGCTGAGATTATGCCATTGCTCTTTCACATTTCACACTATAGCAAAATTCCATGGTTTCCATCTACACAGGAATAAACTTGAAGCTACGGGGGAGTGAACAAGTTGGCTTTTTGTGCAAGAAGGAAATCCTCTCCTCTGCCTTAGCGCAAAGCATTTTTCTTCGCCACCTATTTGCCTGCCATATACAGTCGCCTACCAACAGCCCACTGTCCTTCTGCACTGTTTAAGTACGGGCTTGACATTCGACAACAAAGGAAATACTATCGCTTTTACAGGGGTAGTGGTACGTATGGAATACGAAGGTGGTAAGAAGAACCTTGGTAACCTCATTATTTGGGCTGACCAGAACACAGATAAGCGCAGTCGGAATGAAGCAACAACAAGATTACATCTGATAGACCGGCTCTTCTTTGAATGCCTTGGTTGGCAGCACGAAGACTGCACAGCGGAGGAAAGGGTTAATGGCAAGTATATAGACTACTCTTTTCGTTGCCCAGAATGTCTCTTGGTAGTCGAGGCAAAAAAAGAAGGCGTCTACTTTGAGCTCCCAGTTGGCAAATCAAGGCAAAAGCAGGATATTAAGTTCTTCCTGGATAACTTCCCTAAAGTATATAAAGCGATTAAACAAGCGACCAGCTATTGTCAAAGTCACGGTACTCCTTACGGCGCTGTGTGTAACGGCCACCAACTTATAATTTTCGTTGCTAGTCGAACTGATGGGAGCCCTCCACTTAATGGTAAAGCTCTAGTATTTGACTCTCTTAAAGGTCTATACGAGAATTTCCTCTTGGCATGGAACTGTTTGTCGAAACCGGGCATATTATCCCGACGTCTTTCCATAGAACTGCAGGACGTCATTATTACTCCAGTGCCAGACAAACTGTCAAAGACAATCACCGGCTACCCAGGGTTCAAACGAAGGAACGACCTACAAACGGATTTGCAAATTCTAGGAGAGCTTTTTATCGAGGATATAGCTACTTTGGGTGAAAATGGAAATGAGAGGGAATTCTTAAAAGAATGCTATTGCGAAAGCGGGGCTCTATCACAATACGCTACCATAAGCAGAGATGTATTAAAAGCACGATATGCTGCAATCTTTCAAGATGAGACAAAAGGGCCCACTCTTATACCCGTGACTACCAAAAAAGGGCTTAGCCCAGATTTGCTTGCCAAAAGCCTGAGCCGAAGGCCAATTCTTCTAATTGGTGATATTGGGGTTGGCAAGACAATGTTTATTAAACATCTTTATCAGGTTCGTGAGCCTGAAGTTTTCGCAAATACGCTGGTATTCTATATCGACTTCGGACATAAGCCTACGCTGGAGAAGGATTTACGAACCTTCATAGAGAGTGAGATTGTAGCCCAGCTATTGGAAAAACATAATATTAATATTGAGGAGCGCAACTTCGTACGTGGTGTTCTGCACCGTGACATAGAGCTTTTCGATAAAGGTATATATGGTGATATAAAGGAAACCAACCCAACAGAGTTCAAACAGAAACAGGTAGAATTTATTGCAGAAAAAGTGCGTGATAAAGATAGCTATCTCAAGAAGTGCCTCAATCACATTGAGAAAGGCCACAAGAAGCAACTCGTAATATTCCTTGATAACGTAGACCAGCGCTCCTATGAGTTTCAAGACCAGGCTTTCTTGGTTGCGGAAAGTATTGCAAGCAGCTGGCCACTTACAGTGTTTATAACAATTAGGCCCGAGACGTTTTACAGGTCTAAAATATCTGGAACGATAAGTGCTTACCACCCAAGAGCATTTACAATTGCACCACCGCGAGTGGATGAGGTAGTAAATAGGCGTCTTATCTATGGGCTCAAGCTGCTAGAGAGGGGTCAATTTCCATTATCGGGAGATGTGCACGTAAAAAGTGAAAGGCTGGGTAACTATATAAAAATCTTAATTCATTCATTCAGCAATAATCTTTATTTAATGCAGTTTCTTGATAATATGGTGGGCGGGAATATCCGTCTCGCGTTGACATTTGTCCGAGTGTTTATTGGTAGTGGACATGTTGACACAGGGAAAATTCTCGACATATTCAAAATTCAAGGAAACTATTTGGTGCCACTACATGAGTTTATTCGTGCTGTTACATATGGTGACCACGAACACTATAGTCCAGATGCGTCCGAGATTATGAATCTCGTTGATATCTCAACGCCAGATGGTAGAGAACACTTCCTCTCCCCTATATTGTTAGCTCAGTTAGATCGGTGGTCACAGCACTCCACCAGTGATGGCTTTGTTCCGGTGTCAGACATCTATGCATATGCACAGAGTGTTGGATTCAATCCTTATCAGATAGACTGGGCAATTAAAAGACTCCTTCGCCGTAATCTCATTGAATTGCCAACCAAGGCGCGGGGAACCGAAAGGCTAGTACCAACCTCTCATTATCGCATCACTACCATCGGTTCATATTATGTAAAAAAACTAATTAGAAAATTCACCTATTTGGATGCAATGATAGTAGACACCCCTATAGTGGATAAAGACCTGCGTGATAAAATCGATGATGTGGATATAATAACTGACAGGCTTGCTAGAGCAGAGCTATTTTGCGACTATCTTGATGCCCAATGGCAAGTATTGTCAGACCAAGAACTACCCTTTTCATGGCCCCACGCGAGATGGTCCATAGCCAAAGACATAGAATACATCATAGGCAAGATATCTATCAGGGAAGACTCTCCGCCGATCGATGAGTTGGAAGAAGCCGGTCCTGATACACCGAAGTAGCTTGCCCAAACTTCTTCAGTGTCTCACCCGACAGAAGACATCGCGGAACTGAACCCAATCTTTCGCGTTGGTCAACATTTCCTTGTTCTGTTACCCCATTGAACAAAGTGACGGAATGTTCAGCCCAACGGAGTTCACCGAATGTAGTAGCTGACCGAACCCCGTATTGTCCTGCGGTATTGAGAGTTGTATACTTTATATATCCAGAGGCAGGAGAAGGGCAGTATCATATCTGAGACTGTAGTGTAAGCCAATGCCAAGAGTAACTTCCAACCTAGGCTATTCACAGCTCTATCTAGCTGAGGCGCTTCAAGGCGAACTCAACGGGTGGAGCAAACAGGGATGGACTGGAGTCACCCAGACCACCCACGACCTCCTCTCATATTGGTTCAACCGTGATGAGGAAACTGAGGAACGGTTCTACTTCTGCCAACAACGCGCTATTGAGACGGTAATCTATTGTCATGAGGTCCTTCGGGTCAAGACGCTGGGCGAACTCTACGAGCGATTAGCCCCTGAAGCCCTACTTCAGCATTTACCCTTGAAAGAGGAGGTCGAATCTATTCCCTTTCCCAAGTTCTGTCTCAAAATGGCAACAGGCACGGGGAAAACTTGGGTCTTGGCTGCGCTCTTGGTTTGGCAATACTTCAACAGCCTGCGTGGTGAGCATCCTGGCTGGTATTCTAACCGATTCCTCGTGGTAGCTCCCGGGCACGAGGTGCTTAATCGCTTGCTCGATTCCTTCAAGGGTAAGCGTGACCTAAAGACTGGACAGCGAGACCCGGCAAAATCGGACTATGCTAAGCCTCTATTCATGCTGGAAGGTGCCCGGTGGAGAGACCAGTTCCATTTGGACATATATGAGCCCTCTGATGTCAGACCTAATACCACTCCTCCAGATGGTCCGTTTGTGCTTCTCACCAACTGGCAGCAATTCCGCCTTAAAGAGGGGACTCCCAGCCTATGGGAGCAGTGGACGGGTGAGGATGTTGAGGAGCAGCCACGAGGAGAGATTATAGCTGACTTTCTTTCCGAGTTTACCGACCTTGTAGTTATGAATGACGAAGCCCACCATGTTCACGATAAAAAGACTACCCGTAATGTAGCACTGGTGTGGCGTCACTTCATGGGATACCTGTATGAGCGCCTGAGGCAAAAGCACCCCGAAGAGCGTGGGCTTTTTATGCAAGTGGATTACTCAGCCACGCCCTTTTATGGTAGCGGCGCTAACAGGGAATATTTTCCGCATATTATGTATGACTTTGACCTGGTTCAGGCAATGCGGGAACCGCTGGTAAAGCAACTTTTCTTAGAGGAACGACAGTCTATAGCCGGCGAGAGGTTGGACGATTTGGACTTCAGGGCGATACGCGCTGAGGCTGAGGGACGAAAGCGGGGTGAGATTAAATCCCTATCGCCAGGACAAAAGCTTATGCTAGACATAGGCCGGCACAAGCTAGAGCAGCTTTCCCAGGAATTCCAAGAACGAGGCATAGACCGTAAACCAGTGATGATGGTGTTAGCAGAGGAGACGGATGTTGCTGACCTAGTAGTCGAGCACTTTGCTACTCTTACCGATGAGCACGGTAATCCATATGACAACCGCCAAGTGATGGTAATTCATACCGAGCTAACTGAGAAGGAGCTGGCGGATGCCCGACTGCGCTTGGACAGGATTGACATCGACGAGGACCCACTGCGTATAGTAATTTCGGTTCTCATGCTGCGGGAGGGCTTTGATAAGACAAATATCTGTGTAACGGTGGTTCTGCGGGCAACGGAAGCCGACCTTTTGTTAGAGCAGATTGTTGGGCGTGGAGTGCGCTTGATGTTTCCCGAGCATCGCTACCCTGAATTCTGGGATGCCAAGAGAGAGGCGCTCGAAGACTTGCGCCGTCACCGGATGCCTTCCAATTCATTAGACTTCCTTTTCATTGTGGAACACCCCCGCTTCAGAGCGTTCTATGATGAATTGCGCCGGCAAGGCTATCTTATTGGCGGGGGTGACACCAGCAAAACACGCACTACCGGCGACCTCATACCGATAGACGCTATGTCCAGCCGGATTCCAACCTATGACATCGCCTGGCCGGTGCTGATATTCGAGCAAGGTAAACTGCCTGACCTTAGTCAGATTGATATTGCTAGCTTGCCCAAATACCCAACCGACTTTGAGCAGCTTAAGCAGATGCTGGCAAAACTGGCTATATCCGATACCCACATAGACACTGGAACGAGAGCCAAGACCTGGAAGCTTGATAATCAATACTTTGATTTGGCCTTTTTCCTGCGCCAGGCTTCACAGGCTATTGCCACCGCCGGTAAGGGAAGCCCCATTCTGACTGCCAAATATGCTGAAATTGCCGCCTTGGTTGACGAATATGTGTCAAATTATCTCTTTGGGCAGCCGATAGATTTCTCGTTGCCCGAGAATTACCGTGTGCTCAACTTTACTCTGGTGTTTGACCACGTGATTCAGCACTTGCGCCGTGCCATTCTCACTGCCTGTGAGCAGGCGCAATATTCAGTAAGGCAAGGCCTCTGGCAGCGACTCTCTGACCTCAAGCGCATTATGGTCAGGGAGACCCGCTCAGTAGAAACAGACAGATGCATCTACCCAAGGCAGGGTTATTCAGCTATAGGTGGTGGCTTTGAGCATGACTTCATGCTGGAGATTCTCAATACTTCACCCGAAGTTAAGGCTTTTGCCAAACCCACCAGAAAACATGCGCTCACTATTGAATACCGTGACCCGGATGGTATTACCCGTCCCTATGAGGTTGACTTTGTGGTGCGCACCGATGAGGTAGTCTATCTGGTTGAGACTAAAGCGGATAAGGACTTATACATACCTTCAGTTGCTCTTAAGGCTCGGGCGGCTCAAGCCTGGTGTGAAAGAGCCGGTGGAATTCCAGCGCCAGAAGGTATGTCTCATCCAGCGCAGTGGGAATACCTAATTCTGTCCGAGGGACTATTCAAAGCCAACCGCGGGCTTTCTTTTGAAGCCTTGGTGCCCTTGTGCCGAGCGCTGCGAGAGAGGGTTATCGCCCAGCAGCAAGGCAAGCTATTTTAGAAACGAGAGTTAAGAACGTGGTAAATAACGAGAGAGCTAGAAAGAAAGATTCTGCCCGACTGGTATGGGACTCGAAGCCACGCCGCGCGCCTAACCCCAAGGACATAGAATTTCAAACTGCCGAGGTTGTCATCCCCAACTGGGTTCGAGATGGTGGGCAAATCCCCATGTCGTTCCGTGACGGTATGTTTGGCGAACAAGAGCTAGACAAGCAACGACTGAACCGCCTCGTCTGGGGTGATAACCTGCTAGCAATGCAAGCCCTTCTTACCCAAGGCTACGAGAGTAAAATAAAACTCGTCTATATTGACCCACCCTTCTGGTCGCAAGAGCAATACAACTTTCAAACAACAATGCAAGTTGGGGATACGGTCGGTATGGCAAGAGAGCCTAGTTTCATTGAGAGGCTGGCTTATAAGGACACTTGGATAGGTGGTATCGATTCCTATCTTGACATGCTCTATCCACGGCTACAACTGATGAAAAGGCTTTTAGCTGAGGATGGGAGCATATACGTTCATCTAGACTGGCACGCAGGGCACTATGTGAAGACTGTGATGGATGAGATATTTGGGAAAGATAACTTTAGGAATGAGATACACTGCAAAAGGGTGCGCAAGAACGTCCAAGAATATGAGACTACGAGACGACTGAATGTAGCTTTAGACACTCTAATGTTTTATGCCAAGTCCGACTCACACCGTGTGACGCTGCCACGGTCAGAACAGAGCATGGAGGAAAGGTGGCACGCTTTTGATGCTCCTGACCTTCGGACCGGAATGGACTACGAGCTATTCGGTGTGAAACCACCACCAGGACGTCACTGGATGTGGGGCAAGCAAAAAGCTGAGGAGGCTATCAAGCAAGGTATCTTGCGCGAAAACCAAGGAACTGGGAGGCCTGAGTACAGGGTAATTACTGAAAACCCCATCATAGGCACATTGTGGGATGACATACCAGCTTATTCGTTTCGGTATGGGTTCGCTACGGAGAAAAGTGAGAAACTATTGTTACGCATATTGCAAGCTTCTACCAAAGAAGGTGATTTGGTTTCCGACTTCTTTTGCGGCTCAGGGACAACGCTGGCAGTGGCAGAAAAGCTGGGTAGACAGTGGATTGGGTGTGACCTTTCCAAGGTAGCTATTCAGGTTACAAGAACACGCCTAGTCCAGCAGGATGCCAGACCATTTCTCATTGAAAACATTGGAAATTATCAGCGTGAGATGATTTATCTTTCCGGCGGCCGGATTGGTGAGATGCAGCAAGTCATCCTGAAATTGTATGGTGCTACTCCACGTAGGGACTCGGCTGACCTGGGCACTCGCCACAACCCTGAGGATGGGGTGTTGGAACTCGTCTATGTAGGTTATCCCGACCGCCCGGTAACTGCTCGGAAGGCTGAAGAGCTGGCTCGCCAAGCTGAAAAGCTCGACGGCACTGGATATAAGCGCTTGGTTATCCTTGCCTGGGACTATGATTATAATTATTCCTCTGAGCTAGAGAACCGACTAAAGGCAGCCAAGCAGCCTATCAAAACAAAGATAGAAAGCCGCACTATTCCACCCGATATCTATGATTACCTTAAGAAAGCCAAAGATGAGGAAGATATCGAACCGTTGCGGGGCAAGATTAAATTCTATGAGAAGCCTTACCTCCGTCAGACCAAACCCCAGATTAAGCCTGGAGGTGAAGGTAAAGCCGAGGTCACTATTGGCATTGAACGTTACGTGGTCTTTGACCTGCCCGTGGCTGAAAAGGAGCGGGAAAAACTTCAGGCGCTGATGAAAGACAACTTCGCCGTGCTCATTGACTACTGGGCTGTAGACTGGGACTATGACGGCTATTCCTTCAAGAGCCAATGGCAGGACATGAGGGGAAATGGACGTAAAACTAAAGTCGTGACAACCCAGGCTACCACCAATCTAGCTACTGGTAAAACGTACACCATCGCGGTGCGGCTGGTGGATATTTTTGGCAATGATGCTGCCGGGACTGTAGAAGTCAAACTCTGATACAGCTTGGTTCGCTACACCGGTGGGTTCTCCGTATTGCATAACATAGCCCTTCGTTGAACTCGGGCGTTAGGCAACAATTCTGACTTTTGTTACCTTTTGCGCTCAACCCCTACCTTCTCTCCAAAAGACCAGCATCACCGCGATTTCCTCAGCCTATCCACAAATATGTTTGTCATTCAGTAACTCGCGCAGATTGACAATAATCAGGGGCTAGCCTAATATGGGCGATGTAGAACGCTTCACAGGATTTGACCATGGCCAATATAGAAATGGTATTCGATAGTATTAGAGTAAGCCTAATGAATTATCAAAGGGTGGTAATTCTGAGAGAAAAGGAGGGGGAGCGGTATCTCCCGTGTTGGATTGGCCCTGCTGAAGCAGATGCCATAGCTGTGAAAATACAAGGCGTGTATGTTCCAAGGCCTCTGACTCATGACTTTATGTGCGCAGCAATTGATGCCTTAGGCGGCAGCGTTCAATCGGTTATTATTAATAAGCTCGAAAAGGATACTTTCTATGCTAAGGTTGTTCTAGAGTCGGATAAAGGGCAAATGGAGATTGATTGCCGCCCTTCTGATGCATTAGCAATAGCCACAAGGGTAAATGCACAAATTCTTGTTGAAGAAAAGGTTCTCAGCACGGCGGGTATACTTATTGATGAAGAAATAGGTACACCATTCGAGTCATCTTCAAAAGAAGTACCGACCAGACAAAAGGCAGGCAAAGGGCGTCTCGATACATTCTCTGAGTCTGTCCAAGACATCCTTGATACCGCCGAAGTCGAAGCAAAACGCCTGAATTCCAGCTATGTGTGTACAGGGCATCTTTTACTGGCGTTAGCAAAGGAAATAAATACAGCAACAGAAGTTCTCAAAAATGTGGGTGTCAATTTGGCCAAGATTCAACTCGATATAGAAACTTCGATGAAAGAGGGACACGCTATTGAGGGTGGTGGAACCGGCCTAACTCCTGCCGTTAAGAAAACGATACAAATATCAATCGCTGAGGCGAAGCGTCTGGGTAGCGAAAAGGTTCTTCCTGAACATATTCTTCTGGGTCTGGTGCGTGCCAGCGATGGAATAGTCGCTAATCGACTCAAAAATGCGGAGATTGACCCGGAGACAATTTACGTTGAGCTTATCCGACTGTATACTAGTACTCGTCGCTGGCATGAGGGGCAATTGTGGAAACCTTCCGATTAGGCGTAATAGCCACGACTTCATCTGGCAATTAAGACCATACTGACAGTGAGGTTGACCAATTACTCAAAAAGTTAACTGCTTTAGCTTGCGAAAAGTATCTTATAGTAATAGAAAACGCCATTTCTACCATCACTCAGTCACCACAAAAATCCTGCCATCCAAGGGCGGAACCTCGAAACTTGTGCCCTCAACGCCGGTGGTTACGTCCCTATGGGTAGTGGCAAACTCTATCGTCGTCTTGCCTGCTGGATTAGCTAGCACAGTGCCGTTTTCAAACTCCCTCACCCAACTGCCGTCGCTGCGTTTCTGGGCGTCCCCCAGGGCAAAGCCGAGGTAGGTGTCATACTCAGGGAACCACCAGAGCTCGCCGTGAAAGTCGTTTCCGATATCAAAACCAAAATAGCCATCGTCAAGGAGGGTTATCGCCAGCCCGTAGCGCATCTTCTGCAAATTTGCGGCGGGAAGCTTCGGATTAAAGGGGCCGTATCGCACGTCGTTGGTATCAACGCCTATCCAGTGTATCCTAGTGGGAGGCTCAGGTTTTTGCATGTTCCTCTGGTATATGTCCCAGACCTTAGCAAAGTCCTTACTACTCCAGATCTCTCCACCCAAGGCACACTCCTGCATATGACCGTTGGCATATTCAAAAAAGGGTGAATTCGCACTCCATTCAATACCGGGATTGCCAAGTATTATCGCCTCCGGTCCGAGGAGCTCCCGGGTCACCTGCAGAAGCCGCGTCATGCCTTCTTTATACTTCTGGTTGACCACACCAAGACTGTCACCAACACCATCGTTATCAATGTCTATGTTTGACTTCCACATTGTCTCCCAAAAGCAATCATAGAACACCCCGTCAAAGAGACCAGTGGACATCAGCTTGTCGTGAACAAACTGGGGCAAATAAGTAGCCCACTCGCTATTAGGGTTCATGCCCGGCCACTCCTCTCCGGTGGTACCGTTCGTCCACAGGACAGCACGCTTTTGTGTGCCTCCATAATGCAGGAAAAAGCTCTCGTTGGAATCCTGCACGCTGATGCCAAAACATCCAGCTTGGTAGCGCATAAAGTAGATAAAGTCAGGGGTCATCCAGGCAGGTTTTTCGGGGGCTTCCAAATCGTGGGTCAGTAGCCAGCGCCACCAACCGCCTGTCCCGGCTTCTATATAGGCAAGAATCTTTGCTTGGGGGTTTAGCTCCTTTATCCGCCGGACAGTTTCCGAGGTGAAGCAGGCGGTAGAATAGCTAACAACGATAATATCCCACCGGGCAAGCGTCTTTATCATTGAGTCCAGCTCGGCAGGGTCAAATTGCTGCAATCTCCAGTAAAAGGCGTTAGTGCCACAATACATATTAATTAAGCGTGGATAAGTACCAGGCTGCTTCACCCTCAGGGTCTCAGTTAACCCTGAGACTTCAATGTCATATATACTGGAGGCATCCTTTATCAGGGTGAAGGCTGCCGTCTCGGTGACAAACGGTTTCACGGTGACATCCATTGTCTGCCCCGCAACACCGTTGACGGTTAGGACGATGGTATGGGAGCCCTCTGTTCCCCCCACATTTTTTACCTCAACCTCAACGGTGACCGCCTGCCCGGGCTCAGCGACGATTGGCGTAACCGCTAGGGAAGTGACCTCAAATTCAGCCGGTGCTGGAAGAGACGGAGGCTGGCTGGGTGTCGCTGGCGCAGCACAGCTGGAGGAGATGAGTAAGAAGCAGATAAATAATATAAGGTAAACTTGTGGGCGGTTTATCTCTAACCACCTAATAACTCTCATGCTGCGCCTCATCTTGAGAAATTATGCGCGCAAAATATGCAACTTGTTTCATCATTACATAAACATCATTACATTGCAAGTAACAGGATTCGGCCTGCTTTCAGTGACCTGGCATCACAAGTATTGCCACGTAACAATCTATCACAAGGCTGAGAGACCAACAACTTGGGTGCAGAGAAAGGAAAAAGCACAGACTGAAATCTGTACTCTTGGGTTCATTGGTAGCGGGAACTGGATTCGAAGGGAACAAAATAGCGGTTTGTTTAATATCTCGTGAGGGGAGGCCGAGATTCTTCTCTTTTGATGGGCCCGAGGTCACTCTGCGTCGCATTGAACACCCACCACCGCAGATGCTAGAATTAGATAAGGTAAAGTCGACTAGCCTAACCTGAGTTAATACATAGTGTAGCTGTATCCAACTATACCTCCCTACTCAAACAGATAGAGGGGAAGGCGGAAGGGAGAAGAGCCCTTGAAATTTACAATGGTAATTCCATCCTATTGGGGAAGAGAGAGCAGGGTCGGTTGGCAGGGAGGGGATGCCATCTATGACCACCCTACTCCTTTAGATAACGAAGGTACATTACTGAGAGCCATACTTAGTATCAAGAAACTAAAAGACACAGATTTTCAACTGGTAATAATTGCCGTTACCACCGCAGAAGACATTGAAACCAAAGTTGAAAAGAAAGTAGCCAACACCATCAAATCAGCCTCGAAAACAATAGGAGTTGAAATATCGCTATTTGGGCCTTCCCATCTTAGGCAGGTTCATGAGTTATTGATTAGTCAGGGCAGAAAGAAGTATAGTGAACTTCTCAAACTCCGAGGATATTCCAATATACGAAATCTATGCCTGTTCATTCCACACATTTTCGGATCAGAAGCAGCTGTCCTTATTGATGATGACGAGGTATTTGAAGACCCAGAATTTATGTCGAAAGCAAAAGAATTTATCGGTGAGAATATTGAGGGAAGAACAATCAATGCGGTAGCTGGATATTACCTTCAACCAGGCGGAGATTACCGCCTGGAAAAGTCATCTCACCCTTGGATGAAGAATTGGGGACAGTATGACAGCATGAATGAGGCCTTTGATAAGGTCATTGGAACTGAGCCGAGGTTGAAAGAGACTCCTTTCGTATTTGGTGGTAACATGATTGTTCATCGGAATCTTTTTAGTGTCGTGCCGTTTGACCCTAAGGTCCTGAGAGGAGAAGATATAGACTTCTTAATAAATGCCAGGATGTTTGGCTTTACCTTCTTCCTGGATAATCAGCTATCTATCCGGCACCTGCCACCACTAAAGATACATCCCGCCTGGTTGCAGTTGAGGCAGGATATCTATCGTTTTATCTATGAGAAAGCAAAGATTGAGAAGCAAAAGGAAGTAAGGGGTATGACTAAGGTTTATCCTGAGGACTTTGACCCCTATCCCGGCTGTTTCTTGAAAGGGGACCTTGAAGAGAAGATTGAAACGTCGTGCCAATTGTTATCTAAAGAGTATCTTGCTCAGGGTGACAGACGAGGTAGTGAAGAGGCATTAAACAATATTACCCTTGCCAAGACTCATGCTGGGCTAGAACCTGACCCTTTTCAAAGCCTGTGCCAGTTGCAGAAAAATTGGCAGGAATTAATGGAATATACAAGCAAAAGAGAAGTTCGTTTTAGAATAATGGGAATCATTCAAGGAGGGATTAAGTGAGTCTAGACTTACTGTTCCTGACTAAGTTGCTCCCTACAGCGGGTGTCATAGGTGGGCCTATCCTCATCTATCACAGAATTAAGAACCTGTATTCAATGGGGCATAAGATAACGCTAATTGCCCCAGCTTATACGGATGAAGATCGAAAGGATAAAAGTCTTGTGCCTTTCTGTGAGAAGATTGTTCGGATTGATGCAGTTAAGGATAGACCTCACGATGAAGTGGAAGCTCTTTATAAAAGATTGAATAGACCCAGATTCTTTTTGACTGGAGATGGAGGGTTTTGCCAAAGTATTGAAGACGCATTCAGGCTAGCTTTGAAGGAGAAACATTTTGACGCCATTGTTGCTGAATACTCGATGATGGGCCAATACTTGGAGGCAAATCATGGCCTTATTCCCACGGATACCACGACCATGATTTCGGTGCATGAATGTTATACAAAAGCGTTTGAACTGCGAGCCAAAAAAGGAGAGGATATTGGTGAAAATACAATACAAGAGATATTTAATTACGAGTTTAAGATGTACGGCACCGCTGATAAGATCTTGACTTTGACCAAAGAGGATGCCGAGATCCTAGTGAATTACGCCCTAAGCTTGAAAAAGAAGATCCGGGTAGTGCCTCATGGAGTTGACACAAAATTCTTCACTTCGCCTACGGAGAAGTCCTGGAATAGAAATACTAAAAATATCCTGTACCTAGGCAATTTTGAGCATTACCCCAACGTAGATGCTGTGAAAAACTTCATCAATCACTATTGGAATAGAATCCTAGTAGAAGTCCCAAATGCACGATTCTACGCAATTGGGTTCAATCCACCTAAGGAACTTCTTAATCTAAGACGTGAAAATGTAATTGTCCAGGAAGGAGGGGACAACAAAAATGTGCGGCGGTTTTATTGGAATAGTGACGTCTTTGTAGCTCCAATTGAGTTAGGCACTGGTTTTAGAGGTAAGCTCTTAGAAGCCATGGCTTGTGGGCTGCCAGTCGTTGCTACTTCACGGGCTACTTTTGGAATAAATCCAAAGAATGGAAGGGACATGTTTGTAGCTGACGACCATGACGTTTTTTCTGAGTATGTCGTTATGCTTCTAAAAGATGTCAGGCTAAGGAAAAAGATTGGCAATAATGCCTTGGCATTAGCAAGGAAATTTGATCACCGGAGTGCAGCTCATAAATTGGAGCAAGTGCTTAAGGAAGGCAAAGGATGAAGGACGCATTAGGTACACTAACAAGAAATTGGGTTAAACCGCATATTATCTTAGGTAACAAGAGCCCAGAATATGTAGTTTAGGGTAACATTAGCTTGGATTGTTAAGGCGGTAAGTTATGCCTCCCTAAATACTCAAACCCAATCGGTACTCAAAGCGTAAAATCAAGCATCTCAATCAAATCTTAACAGTAATTTAACATTCTGGTGCTATTATCCAACCAGTATCCATGAAAAAGGCGGCAAATAACAATAACGAGTTGAAAGGAGTAGCATTGTGGCTAAACGACGTGCTCTACTCTATGCCTTGCTAGGAGTGGGTATCCTTATGGTCACCGTAGGCTTAGTTCTCGCCCTGTTACAATCCTGATGAGCACCAAATTTTAGTCGGTATCTTAACCGGAATTTAATATTCGATTGCTATGATTAAATTATCAAATAACGGAAAGGAGGTGAAACAAAAATGTGGCGGAGTAAGAAGTTTCTTCTGGCGACAGCCTTATCTGTAGTGGTGCTACTCGGGAGCATAGGCGGCGTAGCTCTTGCCCAGACAGGTACCGGAGATGACAGCCAGCCTACAGCTCAACATGAGGCTCTGCTGGATAAAGTCTGCGCCATCTACGAAGAGAACACCGGCACAGCCATCAACTCTGAGGAGCTAGAAAAGGCCTTTACCCAGGCTCAAGATGAGATGCAGGATGAAGCCCTGAATAGTTATCTTCAGGGTCTGGTAGACGAAGGCAAGATAACCCAGGAAGAGGCTGACCAGTACAAGGCGTGGTTAGAGTCAAAGCCGGAGATAGGTATGCCGTTGGCACCTGGGTTTTCTGGCCATGATATGCCTCGCGGCTTTGGTGGGTTCCCGGGCGGAAGTGAACCGCAACCCACAGAATAACCAGTGAGGATTCCATGCCGATAACCTGGCTGACTAACTATAAGAGGAGGGGGATATTCCCCTCCTCTCTTTTTAACAATTTCTTAACATTTGTGGTATAACATTAAGAAAAGAGCAAGGGGGCTCTGAGATGGCGGGGAAAAAGATTCTAGTGGTTGATGATGATGCCAAGACGGTGGAGCTGGTAAAGCTCTATCTGAACCGGGATGGCTACCGTGTCCTTACTGCTTATGATGGCGTTGAAGCCCTGCGCCTGGGCCGTGATAGTCACCCTGACCTTATTGTGCTGGACCTCATGCTACCCGGTATTGATGGTCTTGAGGTCTGCCGCACCATCAGGAAGGAATCCGATGTGCCCATCATCATGCTTACCGCCAAGACTACTGACCAAGATAAGCTAATAGGGCTGGGCTTGGGAGCAGATGATTATGTGACCAAGCCCTTCAGTCCTAGAGAACTGGCGGCTAGGGTGCGGGCGGTGCTCCGGCGCCTGCCCGGAGAGCGCGGTCCGGAAAAGATTGATCATGGCAAGCTTACCCTCGACTTCCGCAAACATGAAGCATTTCTTGCCGGCAGGCCTCTAAACCTCACCCCGATTGAATTCAAGCTACTGGGGGTCCTGGCCAAGGAACCGGGGCGGGTTTTCAGCCGGGCGCAGATTATTGAAAAGTCCTTTGGCTATGATTTTGATAGTTTTGACCGCACCATTGATGTTCATATCCTTAAGTTACGCCGCAAGATTGAGCCAGACCCCCACCACCCCAGATACATAAAGACGGTATACGGAGCCGGCTACAAGCTTTCGGAGGTAGGAAGTGATACATAGCCTGAACTTTCGTCTCCTGGCAGCTTTTGCTCTTGTGATAATTGTAACCATCGGTTCTGTGTTTTTCTTTACCTACCAGAACACCCGAAGTGAGATCCGCCAGTTCGGGGAGCGAATGGAACAGATGCAGGCTGGAAGAGTAGAAGCTGAACTGTCTAATTATTACTACCACCAGGGAGGCTGGGAAGGCATTCAGCCCTTCGTAGCTCAGTGGGGCAACCTCTACGGACAGCGGATTATACTGACTGACAACAACGGCGTGGTGGTTGCTGATTCTGAGGGAGAGCTTCTGGACAAGCCATATGAGGCTGATATGCCGGGAATAGCCATGTCCCCTCCACGGGGAAAAGGTGTTATTGGTGTACTTTACCTCGGTCCCGGCTCACCACCGGAGGTAGATATCGCCTCACTACATATTGTGTATGGAGCCATAGGCCGCTTCTTCATCTGGGGTGGTCTGCTGGCAGTGGCCATTGCCCTGTTGCTTACCTTTTTCCTATCACGGCGTATATTAGCCCCGGTCAAAGCTCTTACTCAGGCTGCCAGGCGCTTAGGGAAAGGCGACTTTTCCCAGAGAGTCCATGTCAGGGATAAAGGCGAAGTAGGTGAGCTGGCACAGTCCTTTAACTCTATGGCTAGTGACCTGGAGCGCATTGAGCAATTGCGGCGAAATATGGTAGCTGACGCTGCCCATGAACTCAGGACTCCCCTGTCCAACATCAGGGGTTATCTGGAAGCAATTCGTGATGGTATAAAGAAGCCGGATTCGGGCACTATTCGCTCCCTTGATGAAGAAGCCTCCTCACTGTCACGGCTTGTTGATGACCTCCAGGAGCTGAGCTTGGCTGATGCCGGCGAGCTAAAACTGTCTTGCCAGAAGGAAGACATCTCCAAGCTAATCGATGAGGCAGTAGCTGCGTTGCAACCTCAGGCAGCGGCGAAGGGTTTAATGCTGGCGGTTAACCTGCCCAAAAAACTGCCGTTGGTAAATGTTGATTCACACCGCATCAAGCAGGTCCTGCGTAACCTTCTGGAGAATGCAGTGGCTCACACTGGGCAGGGAGGCGGCATAACGGTAGAGGCGTGGCAAGAGGGTAGCCAGATAAAGGTCAGCGTGGTTGATAGTGGCAAGGGCATTCCGGCTAGGGATTTGCTCAACATATTCGAGCGCTTCTACCGTGTGGACAAGTCCCGCGCCAGAGCCACCGGCGGCAGTGGGCTGGGGCTTACCATCGCCAAACGCCTGGTGGAAGCCCACGGGGGCAGGATTGAAGCCCAGAGTAAACCGAGAAAGGGCAGCCGCTTCACCTTTACCCTCCCCCTGCCGGAATAGTTTGCAGGGCACTGCCAATCTTAATAATTTCTTAATAATCCCCTGTCATACTAATCAGGAAAAATGATGTTTTCCATCCTATCACTGATAAAGAAGCGGAAAGGGGCAGGTGAATATAAGATGAAAATCTTAAAGCTAGGGCTAATAGCTCTTACTCTGTGCGGTATCATTATTCCCCTCATAAGCTGCGCTAAAACGACGGAAACGATTCCAGAAAGCCAACTGTTTACCGTGCAGCGAGGAGACCTGACAGTAGACATCACCGCCGCCGGCAACCTGGCATATGCCGACTACGAGGACCTCGCTTTTCAGATATCCGGAACCTCGACGCAAGAGCCACTAACGGTGGCCAAGGTGCTGGTGGAAGAGGGTGATTATGTTGAAGAGGAGCAGGTGCTGGTTGAAGCTGATACTGTCTACCTGGAGCGAGCAGTAACGGCAGTGGAGCGAGCGCTCAAAACGAGTGAGATTGCCCTGGAAAAGGCGACGGATAGCTGGAGAAAAATAACCTATCCCTATAGTGTCCGTACTCTTACCCTTGACGTGCCTGCTGCCGTAACGCTTACCAGCCATGCCCAACGGGAGTTAGAGGAAGCTATAGCCGTAATGCACGAGTTAGGGATGAGCCGGGAGCAATACGATTGGCAGCAGTACTGGGAGGTGTGGGATAACCTAGAGAAGGCTCGAGACGATTTGGTAAAGGCCAAAGAATATTTGGTTTGGGGATACGGTCCCAATGTATTTGAAACAGGGATTGTCCCCATGGAAGATTATTGGACGCTGAGAGCCGCCCAACTGGATATGGAATCAGCCCAGGTATCTCTAGATACGGCCAATGATAACCTGATTCAGGCTCAAGAAAAACTAGAAGAGGCAGTGATAGTTGCTCCCTTTGCCGGTTTCATTACCACTGTAAACGTCAAGGGTGGTGATGAGGTACAGAGGGGCGTAGTGGCGGCGCGCCTTGTTGACCCCACCAAGTTTGAAGCTGAACTCATGGTCAATGAGATGGATATCTTTCAGCTAAAGCTGGGGGGAGACGCCACGGTGCAGATAGATGCCATGCCAACGCTCACCCTGCCGGCCACCGTCACCTTCATCTCGCCGACGGCTACTATTACCTCCGGCGTAGTGAATTACAAAGTCAAGATTGAATTACAGCCACTCAAAACGGTAACGCAGGAACAGCAAGGGCAGATGTCGTCAATGCTCTCTGAAAACCTTCAGCTCAGAGAGGGCTTGTCCGTCACCGTGAGCATCATTGTGGCACAGAGGAGCGATGTTCTGCTGGTACCCAATACGGCGATTACCACTCAGGGAGGGAAGACATATGTCCAGGTCATGTTGCTGGAGGGTGTTACTGAAGAGCGCGAAATACAGACTGGCATCAGCAACTGGCAGTATACCGAGGTAACCGGGGGTCTCAGCGAGGGCGAGAAGGTAGTTGTTCCCGAAGGAACAACTACCACCACGTCAACAACCGAGCAACAAGGAGGACCAAGTGGAATAATAATACCGGGAATGGGGGGACCGCCGCAGTGATTCGATTACAAGATATAACCAAGGTCTATCCCATGGGCAAGAGAGAGCTGACCGTGCTCAGAGGGGTAAGCCTCAACATTAAAAAGGGCGAACTGGTGGCGATTATGGGCCCCTCCGGCTCGGGCAAGACAACCCTGCTCAACCTGATTGGTTGCCTGGACAAACCGACCTCAGGCAGTTATTACCTAGAGAGGAGGGAGGTCAGCCGACTTACCAGTGATGAGCTGGCTCAAATCAGGGGTCAGAAGATTGGCTTTGTCTTTCAGACGTTTAACCTGCTGCCGAGGCTCTCGGCAGTGGCAAATGTGGAGCTGGGGATGAGATATGCTGGTGGAGGCGACCGTTCACGGACTCTCAAGGCACTGGCTAAGGTCAGACTCTCTGACCGAGCTAATCACCGCCCTACCGAGCTTTCCGGTGGAGAGCAGCAAAGAGTAGCTATCGCCCGGGCTCTGGTAAAAAATCCTCCCCTCCTCCTGGCTGATGAACCTACCGGGAACCTTGACAGCCATTCTGGTGAGGAGATAATCTCCATCCTCACCTCTTTACATGCTGAGGAGGGTATGACACTGGTTATGATAACTCATGACGCCGGCATTGCTCACCACTGCCAGCGTATCATCCATCTCAAGGACGGGGAGGTGGTGTCAGAGGAGACTGTATGAAAAAAGAGCAGCTGAAAAAGTGGTTAGAGCCCCTAGGGACTGCTTTGATTGGTGTTGCCACCCACAAGGGTATGAAGAGGTGGGTTGAGCCTTTATCTACTGCTTGGGTGGGTGTTGTCACTCACAAGCTCCGTAGCTCCCTGACCATCTTGGGGATTGTCATTGGCGTAGCCGCCGTGATCAGCCTGATGTCCGTTGGCCGGGGTGCCGAGGCACAGATTATCTCCAACATTGAAGCAATGGGGTCAAACCTGGTAAGCATCCGCCCCGGCTCGATCACCTTTGGCGGTGTTAGGGGTGGTGTCTCGGAAACATTAACCATGGAGGATGCCGAGGCAATATCAGAACAGGTCCCCTATGTTTCTGCCGTGGCGTCTTCTTACTCAAGCAGCCTGCAACTGGTGGTGGGCGGTGAGAATACAAGTGCTACGGTTAATGGGATAACCCCTGAATATATGCAGATAAACAACTTGAAGATTGGCACTGGCGCTTCCTTCTCGGAGCAGGACTATCAGCGCGGTACCAAGGTAGCCGTGCTCGGCGCCAGCGTAGCTGAAACCCTGTTTGGCAGCACTAATCCTATAGGGCAGCAGATGCGGATGGGTAATATTATCGCGCATGTCATCGGTGTTCTGGAGAGCAAGGGAACCACGTTTAACTCCCCGGATGACGCCGTCTATATCCCGCTGGCTGCCATGCAGCAAGCGGTGGCTCAGCCGCGAACCTCTCAGGGCGGTCGCATCGTGTCCTCCATATCCCTGACGGTAAGCGACCAGTCGCAGACGCAGAATGTCATTGATACTGTCACCAGCCTGCTCCGTGAGCGACACCGGCTTGGTGTCGGTGTAGATGATGATTTCAATATCATGTCCACGGAGGAGATAGCCAGCACTCTCTCCGAAACGATGGGCACGATGACCCTTCTTCTGGGTGCTATTGCTGCCATTTCACTGCTGGTGGGAGGCATTGGCGTGATGAACATCATGCTGGTTTCGGTGCTGGAGAGAACCAGAGAGATAGGTATCCGCAAAGCGCTCGGAGCCAGGGAGCGGGACATATGGACCCAGTTCCTAATTGAGGCAGCTTTCCTGACCTTTGCCGGGGGTATCATCGGGGTTGTCCTAGGCTGGGTAATTGCCTATTTGGTCTCCAGCATGGGACTGATGACGACTGTAGTTACCGCTGACATAGTTGTCCTTGCCGTCTCAGTATCGATTGGCATCGGTCTGTTCTTTGGCTTTTATCCAGCGTGGAACGCCTCGCGACTGAACCCGATTGAAGCACTGAGAGCTGAGTAGAAGCTGACTTACCAACTAGGCGTTCTTCTTATTGAACTTTCTGGCTTTTTGTAAAATAATCGCTATTCGCTTAACACAACCGAAGGGAAGCTCCGCAATCTGCTCCCCCTACTCCACCTTTACTCTGCCCCCGGCTGTGTTGTAACTGAGCACCCTAACTGCAGTGATCTCTTGGCCTGCTGCCTTGCCTGTTCTCGCTGCCGGATCTGCTTGACCTTTTCCGGGTTCTTAGCCAACCACCGCTTCACCCTTTCATGGTGCTGCTTCCTCGCCTCTTCAGGCCAGTTCTTATAACGATGAGCCTCATGGTAGCAGTTCCAGGAGCAGTAAACCTGACGGTTGCTGGATAAAGGCTGGTGGCATATTGGGCAGCGGTGGTAATCAATATATAGAGTGATGGCGGCAACGGTTTTTAGCTGCCACAGCATTCTCCCACGGCCAACCACATTGGCTGGCTGGATAACTCCTCGTCGTTTTAATTTGTTGATATAGTTATAAGCGCAGTGAGCTAGTCGGCATATTTCGGGGGTAGTCAGTAGCCCCTGGATTCTAGTTGAGCCATAGTGTTTAGCCAGTAGCCACCTTGCTCCCTCTCGGGTAATGCCAAACCGACTACCTATCTCCTCGAGTGTAGCTCCCGATTGTCTCATCTGGTGCATGATGTCCAGCTTGGTTTGGACTACCATTAGCTAACCTCACTATCTTGGGCCCTTGTTTTCCACAAGGACCTGTACTAGCAAGGGGGAGGTGCCACTGGCACCTCCCCCTTTATTCCGCTCGAGTTAACTTTTAGTCCTTAGGCTCTGCGGGTGGTGAATATCAGCCAAATCACCGCAATCACCAAGATAGCACCGATAGCGATAACTATCCAGATGTAGAGCGGAGTCGTTGGTGCGTGTGCCGCAGCAATGTGGGCCTCAAGTTCAGCCCGAGTGTCGAAGGTCAAGCCGCAGTACTCACAGGTGTACTTCTCTACCGGCTCATCCATGGTCCTGAAGTGACCGACAGTCTGTACACTGGAGGTTGGCTCAGTTGCCTTGACTGCGTAGTAGTAGTCAGCGGCGTACTCCAGCTCAACCGGACCGTAGCTGGTTGTGTCCAGATAAACTGGCGTTCCAGCTACTGGAGAGGTCAGACCAGAGTCAGTAGCTATGATGAGCTCATACTCAGTAACACCAGCCATTGGGTTCCAGCTAAAGCCAGTACCGGGATCAATGTCCTGGGTTCCAGGAATTGGGCTTGTCAGTTCGGGGCCAGCGTGCGTCGGTGTTATGACGCCCGAAGAAGCCTCAATGTCGATGATGACTGGAGCACACGTCGGGCTGACAATGGCGTCACCACTAACCTCGTCAGAGGCTCGGATAAAGATGCCGTATGAAGTACCGCCGACGAAGGTGTACTCGATGTCACCAGTCGCCGCTTGGCCAACGGGAACGATGTCCACCGTCGGGTTGTTGATAGTTCCGCCAAACAGCTGAACGGTGAACCTCTCAGCTCCAGCAGGACCCTGGGACTCTTCATAGATGAAGACCTGGTACCAATTTACCAGACCGGTGGAAAAGCCCATGGCATCCCAGTTTAGCGTCACCGGCATAGCGCGCCCGGTTACCGGGTCAATGGGTATTGTGGCGCCAGCCGCCGGTACGTTAATGGTTGTTGCAGCTGTAACCAGGATATCGGCGTAAGATATGAGTATCCCACCCGCGGGCACAGTAGAAATGGCATACAGGGTTGGTGAGGTAGTGGCGTCAATCCGGAGCGCTTGTGGCGCCGCATTAAACGTCTGGCCAGCTACGGCGGCGGTATCCATGAAGAACCATTCCATGATGCCCACCGGCTCTGTCGGGTTCAGCGTGCGCGCAGCACCGCTAAGGACATCAGCAGCAGCAGTCGGTTCCCAGTAGCCGCCATAGAGGGCGCCATTGGTTGCCACCATGCCATAGAATTGAACAGGAAGCCAAGCAGCCCCCAGCGTATCCCAGGTGGTCACGTTAACGAGACCCCCCCAGAGAGGGCTGACACCAAGCACAAAGCGCCAGATGCGATTAGCGTTGGCGCTGCTGGCATAGATGGTGTTGTTGGTGGCGTAGTCGGTATCAGCAACAACCGACATGTTGCCGCCAGCGAGACCGGTTCCTATTGGCGGGGCGAAGGATTCAGCGCCGTTTGTTGAGTAGGCAACTAGGGCACCAGCTCCGCCAACCAGCAGGTTACCGGGTACCGGCTCAAGGGGATAGGTCGGCGCCATGGCTATCATGTTGATAGGACCAATGCCGGTGGTAACCGGACCTACGGCAAAGTTCCAGGCAGCGCTATCGCTCCTGTAGATGACGGTACCAGCAGCCCCGTAGAGGGTATCCTCATCCTCCACGGCTATGTCAGTGATATTGGCTGGTATTGAGTCCCTAGCCACGAAGACAGCTCCGCCATCGTTTGAGTACTGGATGTTAACACCACCCCTATTTGCCCAGTAGATGACAGGGAAATCAGCGTAGCCGGGGTTGAGGCGGATGATGGTTTGACCAACAGCGTCGCCCCAGGTTCCCGGGGAAATCCTCACCCGGTCCCAGCTACCAGCAGTGGACATGACCGGGCTCCTCCACAGGCTCTCCACACCAGCGCCGGCAGCGCACCAGGTTGCCAGGAAGAGCTCATCGCCCGCCGGCGTCACCATGACATCGGACATGCCGGCAATGGTGGTGTCTATCAGCGATATCTGGTTAAAGGAAGTACCGCCGTCATAGGACAGGGAAAAGGCGCTCTCCCGGTTTGCCCCGGCATCTGTGGAACCAGCAAAGACATGCCCGCTGGTCTGGAAGTCAGGGGCGCAGGCGACAATGGCGTTAGCTGTGCCCGTGGGCGACTTGGAACTGCCGATAAAGGTGGGGAATGGCGCTATGGGGTCGGCGGTGAACCATGTCTGAATATGGTTGGCGGCAGTAGTCGCCGTAGAGCCAACAAGCAGCGTGCCGCCGGTAAGGTCGCCGGAGTAGGAGATGCTGTTGATGTTAATATCAGCGGCAACGCCGAGCTTTCTTGACGTCAGGAAGTCAACGCGGAAGACATCAGCGCCCAAACCAGCGGTAAAAGGAATGGCGCCGCTAGCGGCGTTTATAGCGACAAACGCCCTCTGCCCGCCGGGCGTGGTCGGGTCAAAGTTGCTGGGCAGGGCGATGTCTGAGGTGGTAATATTTGTAACAGCAGCGCCGCCAATGTCAATCGGCTCAGCCTGTATCAGCACCGAGAAGCCCGGCTGGGCGGTGTAGGCTCCGTTGCCCCATGCCGCCCCAAGGTTTACCAGACACAGAACAGTGCCAGGACCAGCAAGAGGACCACCAGCACCGTCAGGGTCAATGCTACTAGAGCCAACGGCGGCGATGACGCGGTCGCCGAGGAAGCCGGGCGTGAATGCCGCCGAGGTGTAGTCATAGTTGCCGGTTACGCCAGCGGCAGAAATCGGCGTCCAGGCAAGGGTCTGACCGATAATGAAGACGTCGGCATTACCCGTACCGGGATTAGGGTTGGCGGTGCAGACAAGGACGTCCCTGCCATCAAGTATGGCGGCAGTGGCTCGGCTCGGTCCTATAGCGATGCTCATGACGTTGTTAGCAGCACCGGCATCGGGAACCCCTGGTAGCTGTATCCAGTTTACGCCCCCATCCTTGGAGGCAAACACCTGCCCGGCAGCAAAGGTGCCAATAACGGGAGCGCTGTCAAGGACAGCCATCACATTGGGGTTATCCGGGGAAACGGCAACCAGCCTTGCCGGACAGACAAATCCAGCGGCAGCCGTAGGGCTAACCAGTGGGGAGAAGGTGCGTCCACCGTTGGGTGACTTCAGTATTCCCTGAAACTCAGCGCCATCGGTGTACACAATAAGAGCCGCGCCAGTAACAACACCAGAGGCATACACAGTACCGCTGTTTACGCCAACAACGTTAAAGGTGCCTGCTGACAGGGCGGTCGTCCCAGTTCCAGCACAGGTGGCAATGGTGACATCAACGGCATTGGCAGGTATCGTTAGGGGGATGACTATGCCTGCACCCGTACCACCCTGAATAACGGCAGCGGGAGCGGATAGGGCAGCAGCACCAGTTATGTCGGTGAAGCCGATGACAATCCCTGTAACGTCGTCAAATGTTGCTACGCCGCCAAAGACAGAGGTGGTTACAAGCTGTAGTGCCTCCTCACCGGTTGCGTCCAGGGCATAGATAGTCATGCCATCAGAAGCTACGGCGAAGTCAGTCACATCGCTGGCAACCCTGACTGTATTGGTACCGGCACCGCCGGCACCGGGAGTGACCTCAGGCGTCCACATAGCGGGTGCAGCCTCTGTCTCTTGGGCTGGCACCAGGGCAAACGCCAGGCTGAAGACCATTATCAGGGCTAAGCCTACGCCTAAAAATTTGGATATTTTGGTTTTCATCAAACCTCCTTTTAGATTTATCTAACAAGCGTAATCTGCGTAATCTAGATATAGGAATTTCCTTTTCTTTTACTCCCCCTTTCGGGCTTTGACCATGGCATCACCCCCTTTTATGGTGTATAATTGGGATACCGACTGGAGGTAGGATCCTTTAAGGAGGAGAGCCGGTGAGCACGGTCGATGTAACTCTGCCGGCCCAGGACCCCAACCCTACCCCCAATCGGTACCCTAATTACCCTTGCGGTCATAATATGCTCGCATACGGTCAATGATACTAGCAGTATTTCCCCGCTTTGTCAATAGTTGATGCTGCTTTTCCTTACTTATAGGGACGCTATCCGTTCCCTTAAGGACAATAATAGCACTGTTTTTCTGGCTTGTCAAGAGCTGGTTGACAGCCCATAGTGTGACCGTGTAAAATGTTAACGTGAGCACGGAAAAGGTCCCCTTAGTGTCATTTTTGAAAGAGGTAATGCGTCGGAGGAAGCGTAAGCCCAGCCAACTGGCGGCTGATTTAGGTATTAGCCACGCTACGGTTAGCCGCTGGCTTTCCGGTACAGATATTCCCAGTACCAAGTCCTGCCGAAGGCTGGCTGAATACAGCGGCGTTCCTCTGGAAAAGATTCTCTCCGTTGTTGGGCACCTGCCTAAAGTAGCTGAGGCAGCACCTCCTGAGTGGCCTGAGTTTCGCGAGTATGCTCGCCAAATGTACCCCGATGAGCTGGATGAAGACCTGATTACCATGATCGAGGACCTCATTGAGCGACGAAGGCAAAAAAAATATAACAGCGGGAAAAATGCCTAGGTGGGAATCTGAGCTGTGGTCTTATCTAAGTAGCGGCGATGGGATACGTTGCCCTATATATGAGTCATGTCAGCTCAGACTTCAGGGGGGATGGTGTTTGAGTGACCACGAGGAATATTATCAGTTGATGAATGAATTCCTCGATGATGAAGCCCCTGACCTTACCGAGCCTTCGAGTATTAAATTTGAATCCCCCGCCTGCCCAAATAGCGGGAGAATATTTGAATTGGTTAGAAGGCTGGCAATTAAGTATCAAATAGAGGCGGGAATTGACCGCTTGCCCGTGCCACCTGACCTTATTACTCATGGTAGTGATAATCTCCCCATTGAAGTCCGACAGGTACCGTTGAAGGCTCACCACGGCGCTATCTGGCGACTGAGTGACTGCTGGGTAGTTCAGCTCAATAGTAATGACACGGCAGCCAGGCAGAGATTCACCCTGTATCATGAGATTTTCCATATCTTGGCCCATGATAAAGCCACTCCCGTGTTTAAGAAAACAGCAAGCAGTCCGGAGGGCTCTTTTAATGAGTTACTTGCCGACCACTTCGCTGCCATTATTCTTATGCCCGAAAATTTGGTAAGGAAGAAGTGGGCTGAGGTTAAAGATGCAAACCGGATGGCAGCCATTTTCAACGTGCCCAAGCCACTAGTGTGGTTCGCGCTCAAGCACCTAAGCTTGATTTAGCCACCCTGCTCCCTGTATCCCCCCAACCTATTGACAAATAAGAGAAAGGTATTATAATATTACCTAAACCCATAGGGACATAATATGTCCTCTTGAGTTACTTGTGGAGGTAGTAATGGGAACATACCCAGGTTTGAAGGGAAAGGGTAGGGGCTAACTGGTTGTGGAAAACGGCGGTTAGCCTTTTTATTTTTGTCCGCCTTTCGGCGGATTAACCAAAGGGGGGATTAGAAGATGAAAAGGAAGATTTTTAGTATCCTGTCTATTGTATTTGCCCTGGTGCTGGCGCTGAGCTTCAGCCTGGTGTCAGCAGTACCGGCGGGGGCGGGGGTAAATGGAGGGGGAGGGCCCAATCCCACCTTCGCCACGCTGGATATGACCGACCTCTTCCATCCCACTACCCCGTCGGCTCAAATCAGCATCAAATGGGAACGTGACCCCGCCATTGCGGGAGAAGGCTTTTCAGCCCCTGATGCTATTCACGTGACCACTTCCACCGCAACCTTTGACTACGCCATGGTGATAGTGCCTACGAACTTCATTTTAGAGAGCGCCACCCCGATTAGCTACTGGGGCTACACAGCAGGGGGCGATGTTAAGGCGCTCGACGAGATATATCTATTCCTTGACATAGATGGCAATGGAACATTTAACATCGGAGCAGGTGACATTCTTTTGCTTTCCCACCAGCCTGGCCCGGTGGCTTCTGCCTGGTATAGTCAGTGGCATGAGTGGACTTTGGGGGATGCGACCAATCAGTGGCACACTTATCCCTATGTGGACGCTGTTCTTGCTGATTATATTGGCAAGACAGTTTTAGCCATAGCTTTAACGGCAGGGCCATCTGATCTTAATAATGATGGTACTATAGATGCTGTTAATATAGATGTTTACTTCGATAAACTTACTGTGGGCGAGAATGTGCTTCTGGATAATGATACTGGCGTAATAGATGTTCCGGTGCCTTTTGCAGGTTTCCCGGCACCATGTATCCAGGATGCCATTAACGCTGCCCTCCCTGGCGACACCATCAATGTGGCGGCGGGGACTTACGACGAGCAGGTGGTTATTACCCAAGGTCTGACGCTGCAGGGCGCTGGGGATACCACCATCATCCAGCCTTCCCAGGCAACCGCAAATGCCTTCCAGCTCTTTGCCAGGGGAACCGATAGTGTTAACGATTCAGCGCCTATTGTAGTAGCGACTACGAATGGCGGTACTGTTAACATACAGAACCTGAAGATAGACGGCTCCCTTGTCACTTCCGTACCCGGTGGAGCCAGCATGTTCGCCGGCATTCTGTACCGGGATACCAACGGTCTGATTAACCATGTGACGATTGAGAGTATTAGTATTATTGATATTGGTGCTTCCCCTCTTGGTTGTGGCATGTACCTGGTCGGGCATGATACCGCGGTCAATGTAGGGGTAACTAATTGTAACGTTTCAGGCTATGAAAAGAACGGCATTACCGCCAATTTCCCGAATATGACGGCTAACATCCACCACAACACCGTCACCGGCATGGGGCCGACAGATGCGATTGCGCAAAACGGCATCCAGATTGGCTTTGGAGCAACCGGCGCCGTCAACACCAATACTGTGAGTGGCCACGTCTGGACCGATACCTACGCAGACAGCAATGACCCCGCCACCGACCCCGATGCCGATGGCGCCGCCGGCATTCTCCTGTACCATCCTGGCGGAACCGTTGAGATTGGGGTTAACACGCTCACCGCCAACCAGTTCGGTATCTGGACGGTAGGGGCAGCGAGCATCAACGTTCACGAAAACAATATCACCGGGCTTGCCCATACCGGCAACGCCTTTCCTGCCGCTATCGCTGTCTGGGATGCTGACATGTGGTCTGATGACTACGGCTATACCGAGGTCGCCACAACAGCAATTATCAACGCAAACACGTTTGATACGCATGATTACGGCGTTCTGGTGCGGGATTACATCGCAGGTGAAGCTGCGCCCACCGCCACGGTTACTGGCAACAACTTCTCCAACAACTGGATTCAGGTCGCAGACGCTGCGGGAACCCTGGACATCGCGGCTATTTTAGCCAGCAACACCTTTGACCGTGCCGTAACCGTTGACCATGAGGGCGCTTCCCTGCGCCCCCTCATCTTGAGCAGTATACAGGACGGCATTAACGTCGCCCTTGACGGCGACACCGTCTTTGTGGCGGCGGGGGAGTATAACGAGAGCGTTACAGTAAACAAGGCGTTGACGCTAAGTGGTGCCAATGCTGGAATCCCTGGCACTGGCACACGTGGAGCAGAATCCATCATCGATGCTGACTACGATGGCGATTGGGATGACGACGGTATAACCATCGCATCCGGCGGTGTTACCATTGACGGCTTTAAGATAATCGAAGCCGATGACCCTATCATAGCTATGTTCTCTGCGAGTACCGGCGATATGACAAACATCATAATAAAGAACAACTATATCGACAACGCGGCTGGTGCTACACGCACATCTGGTACTGAAGGAATCTGCTTTATAGCGATGGATGGACATTACAGTGCTGATGGAGCAGTGATTAAGAACAACTACATTAAGCCATCTCAGGATACGAACGCAATGAGCTTGGATGGCGTGACTGGCTCTTTCACCATAGAGGGAAATACTATCGAAGATGCCCGGAACGGCCTCTGGCTCAGTGCCTGTCCCAACAACTTCACGTGGTATGACAGAGTTAGCCTCACCGGAACGGAGATAAAAGACAACATTATTCAGGATCTGAGATGTAGCTGGTCCACGGGCATTGGCCTGAGTTATGTCGATGGGGACATCAACATAACTGGAAACACCGTAGCCTGCAACGTAAGCAACAGCATTGGACTTCAGAGTGGCTCAAGTTGGCATGAGACCAATTATCACCCGGGTAGTTATGCCACCGGCCTTAACATCCAAGACAATGACATCTACAACAATGGCTGGGCTGGCGTGTACCTTATCGATGGCTCCGATGACATCAGCATCCATTGGAATAATATTTATAACAACGGGAGTTACGGGGTACACGGTGCAGGTGCAGCAAGTGTAGTCGATGCCACCAACAACTGGTGGGGCTCTGTATATGGTCCAGAGGACGCCACCGGCACCATTGAAAGTCTGGCACCAAGTGAGGGAGGCTGGAACTGTGATGTATGTGACCTGAATGCAGAACCCGCTGGACAACTAGGTGATGGGGTCTTCGGCAATGTAGATTACTGCCCCTGGTTGACTCAGCAGTGGACCAACCAGGTCTGGGTGGACGATGACTGGCAGATTGAGCCCCCGCCATACGCGGAAGATACGGATAACGACCTCTATTTTGCCACCATCCAGGCAGCCATTGATGCCGTGCCCCCTGGCGCAACCATCACCTGTGCGGCGGGGACTTATACAGAAGAGGTAACAATTGGTGTAGCCGACCTCACACTTCGGTCAGAGTCACCGTTGGGTGCAATCATAAGGCCCTTGGCCACCCCAGCAAATCACGGGGCAGCCATTTATATCAGTGCTGATGGCGTGACGGTTGACGGCTTCGAGATAGATGGGACTACCGTATGTAATAATGGTATCTACGGATGGGACACCAGCGGTCTCACTATCAAAAACAATAAAATCCATGGTGCTGTTAATGCCTGGGACGGATGCGGCATCCTGTTGATAAGCTGGGGCAATGCCGGTACCGTCTATGACAATCTAATTGAAGGTAATGAGATATACGATACAGGCAGGGTGGGCATCATGGTCATGGACCACGGTGCCAATTATACGGTAACATCTGGTAACACCATTACCGGAAATACCGTACACGATGTCTGGAAGAAGGCAACAGCGTGGGGTGACGGTGGCGGTGGCATTCAAATCAACGTAGGTAAGGACTGCGCCATCACCAATAACAAGGTCTACAATGTGCAAGACGGTCAGCGGGGAATCTATATGTTCGGCTCCGCTGAGGGGAATACCATCACTGGTAACACGCTCAGAGACAACCCCATAGGCATCCAGCTCTGGATAAGTGGTGAGCAGCCTACACCAGAAATCAATTGGGGGGAGGAGACTCCAACCTCCCCGGCAGTCCACTTCAACAATATCTATGACAATAGTCTTTATGGAGCCAAAAGCACAAATATACAGGGCACACTAATGGTGATGGATGCCACCAAGAACTGGTGGGGGACCACAGATGGAACTGCCATCGCAACAATGGTCAGCGACAATGTTGACTATGACCCATGGCTGGGTGCCTCACTGGTAGCTTCCAAGACGGAGACAGTAACCGATGGTGGCACGCTTGATGGCAGCGCTGATATTGGCGTCACCGTTGGCGTAACCGGCGGTAGCGCCACCGTCACCGTGGCTAAGTATTCCGGCAACCCAGGCACCGGCAGCTTTAGCGGAAGCACCGGTCAGTACGTTGATATCCACCTTGCCAACGTCGTAGGTGTCACCGAGATTGAAATCAGGGTCTACTACACCAGCGCTGAAGTTGCCGGGAAGGTTGAAGCATCGTTAGCCCTGCGCTGGTGGGATGGCACCAGCTGGGTACTGTGCTCAGATAGGGGGGTAAATACCGCCGACATTGTTGGTCCACCAGCTTATAGCGGATATATGTGGGCCAAGATTAGTGCCACTTCGACACCCAACCTGGGTGACTTAGAGGGGACCCCATTTGGTGGTGGTGGCTCACCGGTGATTATGGGAGGTGGAGGTGTTGCTCCACCACCGACGACTGTTTCTAAGGTTGGCTCCGTCAGCCTTCTTCAGTACCTTGATTTGCAGGGCAAGACCAGGATTAAAATAATTCTCACATCCGATGATGACGTGCTTACGGTGACTATTCCTTCAGCAACATTGGTGCAGAACGTCGGAGGCAACCCACTAGAAAGCATGGGAATCGTAACCCTGTCAACGCCACCACCGCCTCCCGGCTATGCCCTAGTTGGTCATGCCTACGATTGTCTGCCTGATGGGGCTAACTTTGCCCCGGATGTGACCATGACTTTCGCCTACGACCCAGCGGATATACCTGATGGGGCCAGTGAAGCTGACTTGCTGGCGGCCTACTGGGATGGTGACGAGTGGGTAAACATGCCAACGACCGTCAATGCCGCGGCAAATACCGTTACCACCGGGGTAGGACACTTCACCCCATTTGCCCTTATTGCCCCTCTACCTCCTGCGGCACCGGCTGCCTTCTCGGTATCAAACCTCTCTATTCAGCCCGCGGAGGTCCAGCCCAATGAGGCGGTAACCGTCACCTTCTCCGTGGCTAACACCGGTGGTAGTGAGGGGAGCTACAGCGTAGTCCTGAAGATAAACGGAGCCACGGAAGCAGAGAGGAGCATAACCCTTGCCGCAGGTGAGAGCCAGGATGTTAGTTTCAGCATAACCAAGGCGGAGGCTGCCAGCTATAACGTAACCGTAGAGGGGTTGAGTGGTAGCTTTACCGTGGTGACACCGCCAGCAGAAGAAGAGGAGCCAGAAGCCGGACTGCCAATTAGCTGGACTCTGATCTGGATTATAGCGGCGGCAGTGGTGGTAGTGGGGCTGATTATCTTCTTCGTGGTCAGGCAAAGGGCATAAAGGCAGTGTAATTAGGCAACAAAGGCTTACGGCAGAGAGGGGAGAGGAAGCTAGGGCTACCTCCCCCCTCTTTCTTATTATGCCAGAGCCTTTCCTTGGATGCTGCTCTTAGCCCGGCGTCTGTCCCGCCTTAACAAAATGACGGAATGTGCAACCAGCATAGCCTGCTGTACCGAATGCTCAACTAGCCTCCTCTCTTTTCCGGCCTTTCATCACCCACAGGGCCGCCTAAGCGCTGAGCGCTTGAACGTGGGCTGACCCCAGGGGCGCCACGTCGCAAAACGGGGCCTGCCGAATCTCTCGCGAGTGCCAAACCCCACGATTTCTGCCCTTGAGCTTTTCCCTATTCGTCGGCTCGCCACGTCAAGAAACGGGGCTTGCCCAGATAGGAAGATCTTACTCCCCTCCCCCCTGCCCCGCCAGAGCGAATGCGCTGGAAAACCCTCCCGTATGGCCGTTAACTATACGGTTATTGGCAGTACCCCCTATTCGCCGCCCTATTCGGCGCAGGATTACGGCGGGGTCCCTTGATTCCGGCAGCTCCAGGCGACTTTTCTATAGACTCTATTTGAATTGTTTCGGGACCGCATAGAGGATTCTTGTTTACGGCTCTGCCTGATAGGTTGGAGGGCGCTCCGCGTGATACGCCGACTTACAGTTGCACATTCCTGACATTTGTGTAGCCAGTGGTTCTAGCTTTGGCTATATTCGGATCGTGACTCTTGAAAGTCAACAGTTGGTCAACAAGTTGGCAGAACTGTGAGCGTTCGCTATAATCCGTACATAAGAGATACGGAAAAGGAGGGTGAAAATGAGTCTCTGGGGTGATGATGATAGGGACGCTAGACGAACTCTAGGTATACGAGATAAAAAGATTCTATATAGAAACGCAAAGGGGAGATGTGAAAATCCTGCTTGTGGTAAGAAGATAGATTTTGACGAAATGCAGGTAGGTCACAAAACTGCGTGGTCAAAGTATGGCAGAACTACACTAAAAAACAGCGTTTGCCTTTGTTGGAGATGTAATAACTTACAGGGAAATGATAGTTGGGCTACATTTCTGAAAAAACAGAAAGTAGTTGACCCAAAAACGAGATTGAAAGAGGCTTTGCAGGTCCTGAGCATTAAGCAACTCAAGTTCCTGGCTGAAAAACATCACCTTAAAATAAAGGGGCAAGTTGTAGAGGACTTGTTTGATTCCTACAGAAAAGCTCCTACAAAGGGACAATACATTAACAAACTCGTGGGGGTAGTGAACGAACAAGATTTGAGTTCTATACCCAAAGAAACGCCCAAAATAGCTAGAAGAAAGAAGCAGCGAAAGTCGGATGACTCCTGGTTGTGGTGACTTAATTTTAGCTCTACCCGAATTTTCTCTATGAGATTAACTTCAGGTGGCTAGGATCAGGCTAATGATAGATTTTATGCATTGGATTAATGAACGTAACGTAAAAAGAGAGAGTGGTACGATAGAAGCATTTAATCTTTCGGGGTTGTCACACAATCCTCGGTATTGTTCAATCTCGCTCCGTCCGACAAAAATACATTTACTTGTATTTTAAGAAATAGCTATATGACCATCCCGCTGGGGCTGAATGACCAAATAGGGAACAAAAGTATGAGAAAGTGCGGGCAGCCTGGAATTCGCCACGTACATGGCTGTCCGTCCGGCCTTATGGGTAACTTCTAACCTTATGTGGTCAGATGTATAATGGTTCTAAAGAACATCAATGACTGAATCGACTGGACAGGCAGATGCTAACATGGAGAAATACTCGGGGCAGGTACTGTACAAAGTGACCGCTAGCTTGCCGTATCCTCTCCGGCTGGCGGGTGGACCATATAAGATTGTCGGGCATTTAGGGGAAGCAGAACTGTCCTTCGAGACCATACGGCAGACGACGTACGATAAACGGTTACTCATAGAGAGTGGAGATTTTGACTTCAAGATCGACAGGCACGGCTGGGCATCTTACTCGCGTGTCTTAGGCAATATTACCCCAAATCGTTCGGTTCACCCCATATCTACATTACTAGAGTGCCTCAACCAGCTGATACGAAATTTGCGCGATATGGCGAGTTGTTATTGGCTGCACGACCTTGAAAAAGTGGACCTTTTTCAGGTGTCTGTAGAGTCGGAGCGCGAGCGCACTGAGATCGGATCCTGGGGTCGTACCGGAGGGATTACTTTACCATGTACGGGGGTGACAGCCGAGACCGAGAAGGGATTAAGACATCGGCTAATGTCTCGTGAACAAGTGCTCGAGTGGCGGCTGCTGCAACTAGATGCCGAAGATGCTTTCGACCTAGGTAGATACGAGGAAGCAGTCCTACTCGGCTGGGGAGCGCTCGAAGCTGCTTGCCGCAGCGAGACACCGAGGCTGCCCCGCGCTGCAGGGATTTCCGCCGCTGAACTAGCGCGACGCGTCGCAGGCAAGGCCCCCAAGAAACCTCCTTTTTCGCCGGAAGAAGTCGCCGAATATTCTTATGTTCGTGATCTGGTGAGAGTTTGCTGTGAATTGGCAGGAACAGGTTACGACCCTGGCTCTCTTGCCGAATCTGCTAGAAACGCACAACGGTTGCGCAATGTCGTCACCCACCGTGGCGTCCGCCTGTCTAGAACCCAGGCACGGCGAGCTCTCGACACGATTGGCTTTGTGCTCAATGTCCTTCGACTTCCTACCTCACGGCCGCCTGAGCCATTCGACTGTCAGTCTTGGGCGGAACATTTCGGCAAAGCGAGTGTTGACTTCCCTCAACTTCTAGGCGCCAATGAAGGTCACCTCGTGGTCATCAGGAGCAGACATGAAAATCCGCCTGACCCTCTTACATATTGGTTCCAACTTGAGAGAGCGGACAATTCGTTCCTGGTACGAATACCAGATGGTATTGACGAACAAGTTGCTGCGGTACTCGTCGTGGTGACGAACGATTCGTATCGATATGGGGGAGGTTACTTTCCTCACCTTGTCGTAAACCCGTCACCGTTTTTGATAAGCGGCCTACTAGATGAGGCGGCCCGAACAACAACGGAGGCAGTTCACTGGGCCCATGCGGGTATGGTTCGAGCGCAAGCAGGCATGTCAATCCAGCACGCCTGCGACTATGCCGTGGACTCCATCTGGAAGGGCTTCACTCGACTAGGTCACACCATCGATTCCGATGATGCACGGTTTATTCCCCTTTGCACTAGAATCGCGAGTTACCTTGTTCATGCCTCCGCAGAAGCGTTTCAACGCTTCCGGCAAGGGATGGCAAGATCCCACTGTCAAATCTCAGACGAGGCAGCTCAGGTGAAGGACATCCTAACCATGATGGATCCCAGTGAGTCCCACTCCATGTGTGATGCCCTTCGCGCCATCCATCGCAGAACCACTTGGCTGGACAGCATTGTAGTTCGGTGTCCGCTTGAACGTGCCGAGTATGGAACTGGGAAACGTACGCTCCAGTGATAGTGGAATAAGCCAGGTGACATCCACGACAGTTCTTTACGCAGTCCACGCTTCTTTCATTAGGCAACAAATACTCATTTTGTTAAGCCGAGGCTCCACTAAATGCTACTCAATTTTTGAGTATACTTGCACCATGGGCAATCAGGGGAATGTTCCGGCGCTATGGGCGATTCAAGTACATCCAATAACTCACCTATGAAGTTTAGGAAACTTGGCTCGTCTTTTTTGATTTCAACCCAAGTAATATCAGCTTCGTAGGAAAGCTGCTCAATACTTTGCTGATCAACTCTAGAGGGATAGAAATACAAAAGTCCAAGCCTTGTAACAGGGTACAAAGTAAGTGCACCAGGGTCGGGATGTTCCAAGGCGTACGCATAGGCATGTAGCTGCCGGCTATAAAGATTGGCGGATTCCGTATTTGGATTACTGGTCTTGAAGTCTATGACGCCATAGGTTCCGTCTTCAAAACTAACAACAATGTCAAATCTCCCACTTATGTAGCAGGTATCATTATGTTTTGGTAATTGGATAATCTGAGACCTGACGCTCTTCTCACCGTGACTCACCGTTCCCGGAGGAATGTCAACGTGTAATTCGCTCGTTTGTTTGCCATCATAATGGTTCTTTAAGAGACCAGCGATTTGGGCAAAGATAGAGGGTAAAGGAATTGAAGGTTGAGCTATGTTGTGGACCATCTTTAGGTAGAAACACCGCTTGCAACCTTCATAAAGGAACGTAAGGTCTGATGGGCTTAATTTATAATTCATTTGTTACCGCTTTGAATTATCAGCAATTTGATTATATCATCAAGGGCGTCTTACTGCACAAAAGCTTTAATCATTATCTCATTGCACGATTTAGCGAATTGTTGGATCACACTTCGATGGATTGTGTGACTTATTAGATAAATTGAGGGTTTTTAGACCTCTTATACACTAAAGAAATACTTCCTCAAGGTTAACTATCCCGCCTCCCATATGCTACCCCTTTCCTCTCCTCAGTGAATAG
>Ga0315538_1000156_pt1 | contig 44499 bp, 41 predicted proteins | sample SalMarSW160230MG_2_FD_203834 | JGI IMG/M metagenome (GOLD analysis project Ga0315538, IMG submission 203834) | Salt marsh sediment microbial communities from the Plum Island Ecosystem LTER, Massachusetts, United States - Salt Marsh Sediment SW1601-230 ...
ATTTCATAGTAGTCATCGTCATGAAGAGTTACGATTGTACCGCCGGCAGGGTCAACAGGAAATTCTGAAGCCGGCACTATACACAGGTTATAATAGTGGCACGAACCGATCGGGATGAATGTCAATGCTCGGTTTGCCATATCGTTATTGCCGGAATCAAACAGCTCTGTGAAATAGTCGAGCGGTTCGACTGTCATAGTTACGGGGATGTTTGTTTCAGGCGTATATGGGTCGTTCGTGAAGACTGTGATTTGGCCCTGGTAAGTTCCGACAGGCACATCGCCATGGAATAAGACAGAGACATTATTTACCTCACCAGCAGGGACAAAGCCGCTTTGGGGCACAAATTCGAGCCATGAGACGCTAACTTCATTGACGGCATTGAAGAGATTAAGCCTGCCCTGTGAGACACAGCGTCCGGCCAATGCAGGGATTTCATCAACTGTTTGGATTAGCAGGTCCTTGACCTGCTGATAAGGCATAGAAGGATAAAAGGACCAAATGAGAGCGGCAGAACCGCTTACATGGGGGGCAGCCATTGATGTGCCGTTTAGGTATTGATAATTTGAGCCAGGTTGACAGCTAAGAATATCGCTGCCTGGAGCACCTATGTCAACCGAGGTGGGACCATAGTCGGAGAAATTGGACATATTGTCATATTTATCAGTAGCCAATACCGCAATAATATTCTGGCAGGCATAACTGGCTGGGTAAGTCGGATTAATGTCGTTGTTGTTGCCGTAGTCGTTTCCAGCAGAAGCCACAAATACCTGGTTTGCATTGCCGGCAGCGTCTATAGCATCCTTGAGTGCCTGGCTGTATCCGCCTCCACCCCAGGAATTGTTCGAAAGGTTTGCACCCATAAGAGTAGCATACTGAATACATTCGATAGCATCACTATCATAACCGCTGCCTGAATAATCAAGAAACTTGAGAGCCATTATCTTGGCATTCCAGGACACGCCTGCGATACCCTGGCCGTTATTTCCGACAGCGCTGATTGTTCCTGCGACGTGTGTGCCGTGGTAGTGGTCGTCCATCGGGTCACCGTCATCGTTGCAGAAATCGTAACCGTATATATCGTCCACGTAGCCATTGCCGTCATCATCGACTCCGGTAGTGCCATTCAGTTCTGCCGAGTTGACCCACATATTTGCTGCAAGGTCAGGATGTGTATAGTCAACGCCGGTATCAATTACAGCAACGATGATATTGCTGCCGTCTGTTGCGATGTCCCAGGCCTCAGGTGCGTCGATGTCGGCATCGGGGGTTCCGCCGCTCTGGCCCGTATTGTTCAGTCCCCATAGCTCGGAGAATCGCGGGTCGTTGGGAATAGTCTGCAGAACAGACAGAGCCTCTAATTGATAATCAGGTTCGGCATATAAAATGCCGGGTGTGTTATTGAGCATAACGAGCGCATCCTTGACTGTAATATTACGGGGTAGTTTTACAAGAGACAGACCGCGGACGATTTTGTATTCCTTTGCAACGCGTGCAGTTGCAAGTTTGCCATTACCGGCCTTAGCGAGAATGGAATTCTTTGCAGCCATGCTTGGCCAGGTCCTATCGGCCTGCGGAGCAAAACGAACGAGCATCTGTCCTTCTGCAAAAGGCGCATTTGCTGTCAGTGCAGTGAAGCTGTGTTCGGCCGGTGCCATTGCTGCGATATCTTTTTTGGTTTCGACTGTCAAATCATAAGCTGCGACGGCCGATATCGATGCCGGTGTAAAGCTTGTTTGTCGGCCTGTAAGTGTAAAATTCAACAGACCATCACCACCGTTGCCGATGGTAAGGTTTTCACTTTTGCTGTGACCATTGTAAACGTTTACATTAAATGAATACGGAGATATCCATAGCTTTGGCTCAGTGGATATATTCAAGATAACGTTGCGCGTTTGCTGAACGCTGGTGGTAACATCGGTAAACAATAGTTGGCCGACATATATGCCTTCGCCTTTACTGCGTGCCTGAGCGTTGGGGGTAACTGTTACTTTTACCGTTTCGACGGGCTTTATAATGCCGCCGAGAGAACTGATATTGAGCCAGTCGGGCCCGGTGATAGTCCAGTTAATATTAACCGTCCCGTTATTGGTTAACCAATAAGATGTATTAGTTGGCAGGAAGGGACCGCCGGGATGGCCGAAAAATTCAAAATCCTGCTGAGGCACGATTTGAAGATAATCAGGGATACCGGTGCCGGTTAGCTGCACAGTAACTTCCGGTTCGTCAACATCATCACTCTCGATTACCACGGATGATTCATAGTCCTTAGCGCGATTAGGTTCAAAGACCACGTCAAATGTAACATTTCCCAGAGGCGGTATTATCAGAGGCAGCGAAAGAAGATTCTCCAGGCGGAAAGCCTCTTGGCCTGACAAAATGCCGATACTGCTTGGGCTGGAATCATCTGGTCCGCCCGGATAGGTCGATGGCGACATATCCGGGGGGGATTGTTCGGGTGTCGCATCGCCTTTGTATGGATAGGCGTTGTACCATGCCTGTTCGGCACTTAGCGTTACGTCGCTGGTCAACGGCTTGGTAACCTGTACATTATCAGAGTAGTGGATTGTTGGGTCAGCAGAATCTGTATAGGGCACCAGCCCAATACGGCCGGGACTCGTAACGTCGTTATCGGTTCCGCTCCAGACAAGATTGCCGTTGATATAAACCTGTATTTCGTTTCCTACTACGTTCAATAGCACAACATTAGGCGTTTCGCCTGTGTTCAGATAAGGCGAGAATGTCCAACTCTGGAGGAAGGTAAATGTGCCATTGACATACTTACCAACCCAGTATTGTCCGTCACTGGAAATACCGGTCGAGTAAGCCGAACCGGTTGAGTTTTGGCGGTTGAAATCATCTGAGGCGCGGGCAACCAGCCGGGCGACAGTGAACATATCTCCCGTACGGCGCAAAGTTGCTTGAACGGCGCAGTCAGCCCATGTCTGGCCGGTGTAGGTGGACTGCATGCTGTAAATCTGAGAGGTGTCCATAGCGCGATATTCACCTGAGACTACCGCCCATTGTGAGGAAACCGTCGGCTGCCAGTCCTGAGCGAGGCCATCATTGAAATCTTCAAAGTATCCACCGCCGAGGGTAATATCCGTGACAATAAGTCTATTGACCGGGTCGGTGTTGGTTATGGTAATATGCTCAGTTCGCGACAGGCCAATAAAGACCTCGCCAAAGGGCATATTCAGGTCGTCCGGAGGCGGGATTGAGTCTGTTACATTTATTTCACCGGGAACGGCGATGACCTGCAGCGTTACCTGCCGTGTCTGAGCAAGGCCGCTTGTAACATTCGTAAACGTTATCGGTTCATCGTAATCGCCGGGCAGCAAAGCATTTGCCTGGACATTCAGGGAAACCGTAACTATATCAGTCCCGAAGGGCAAAAGCGTACCAGTATTCGGCTCAACAGTGAGCCAGGGTGCGCTTACGACTGCAGTCCATTCAATGGGGTCAACACCTATATTAGTAAGAGTATAGTCTTTATTGGGTGGTGTGAAAGGCCCACCCTCATTGCCTGAAGAAGCAAAACCTTCTGCCGGAGCAACTCCAAGGTCGTCCATCACATCACCAGCCAGAGAGATATCGTCGATATTCCAACCGGGATATGTTACTGAGCCGTCAGTAGGTCCCATTGTCCAGCGGATATATACGGTCGGCTGGTTGTCGGCCACATCTGAGATGTCATAACTATACTGAAACCAGTCGCCGTCGCAGACAGCACTGCTGGAGTGATTCCATACAGTGGTCCAGGTGCTTCCATTATTGCTGACTTCCACGGTCGCGTGGTCAAAACTACTGCTTTCGATACCAAGCCAACGCCAGAAAGCAAGGGTTATGTTTTCATAATTAGAGCAATCTATAACTGTTGAAGTCAGGCAATACTGGGGCATGCTGTTAGGATAGTCTCCATTAAGATTGTAGCCATAGACATTGTTGCCGGTGTGTCCGCTGGTGGGGTCATAACAATGCGAGCCGCCGCCGGTTGGGATGCCAAAAGCCCATTGGCCCTCGGTAGTCCAGCCGGGATTTGTGTCCAGCGGGAAACTCACAATTGTATCGGCTTTCGTATCTGTTGCCGCAACAATCCCAAGGACAACAAGAATTAATGATACTATGTTGATAACTTTCCAGTAGTCGCAGGATTTCATAACAATTTCCTCCTTAACCTCGCTAATGATTTTGAAATCTAAAGGCCTAAGAATCCTTCACAGGCATCTTACTAACCATTGAGTAGCGCACGCAACCTTATTTTGCGGTTCTTTGCAATTTTCCCCATTTTTTACGCCCAAATTGTGCATTTGATACGAGAATTCTGGCGCTTTTGCGCAAAAACTTACTCACTTATCCGCATCAGCGGGATTTAGTTATCAAAACCACAAAAACTTACCCTCAATTTCCCCTGCCGGTGCACCAGATCGCTGCGGCTTGATTTGCAAAAAAATTATGTTGTAATATCATCATAATTTTGTAACATTTCGTCCGTCTTTTACTATGTAAGTATCGTTTCTTTTGAAAGGGTGCATAAATGCCGGCTAAAGTAGATGGTGAAAAATGCAACGGTTGTGGAACCTGCGTTTCGGAGTGCCCGAGCGAGGCCATAAGTATGATTGATGACAAGGCGGTCGTTGACAGCGAGACCTGCATTGACTGCGGGATTTGCGTTGACACCTGCCCTGAAGAAGCAATCAATATGGAATAATAAAAAATAGCAAAAATCAAATATGAAAATGCAAAACTAAGGAAGTCGTCCGGCAGTACTGCCGGACTCAACAATTTTGATTTTTTACTTTTAATTTTTGAGTTTTGTTATTGGCCCCATCGTCTAGGCTGGCCCAGGACACCGGGTTTTCAACCCGGCAACAGGGGTTCGAATCCCCTTGGGGCTATTTTTTGCGGAGCAAAAAATAGAGCAGTTGAGCAGTAGAAAATAGATAGTAGAGAAAAAAACATAATGCTCAACTGCGGTCTCCTGCTCAATTGCTCAACTATTCAAAAAGAGATTTGTATAATTTGCGATTTTCGATTGCAGATTTTCGACTTGTTCACCGCAGGCGAATTCGAACTTATCTTGGCATAGCTGAAAGCGAAGCCGGGCCCGATTATGATTGAACCTGCCACGCTTTTGCTGCTTGGCTTTGGTGCGGTGATGTTGAGAAAGAAACTTTTTAAGTGAAAAAAGGGGAATTAAAAAATAGTAGAAAAACACTGAAAGGAAATGAACGGTTGGGAAAAAGTTTGGAAAGTGGTCAAGATAGCAGTCAATGGTGCTGGGGTTATTGCTGCGGTTATTGCGACCTGGTCGCTTGCTCAGGCCGGCAGGATAAAAATCTCTGACGGCTCAAGACCTGGCGGACAGAAGAGTTGTCCTCCCGGATACGGTGGTAGCGTTTGGACTCGTGGCAGCGGCGGTAAAAAACCTGGTTCGTGGAGTTCAGGTCGGCACAGATAGCTGCTAACAGAGTGTGTACCGTTTTTGCTGTCCCTGAGCCGGCCACGCTTCTACTGCTCAGCTTGGGTGCGGTGATGTTGAGAAGGAAACAGAGAATATGAAGCGTACAGAAAAATAACATCTTTTAAGGAGCTTTTATATGACGAGATTGTGGAATGTTGGACAAGATGGTACAGTATTCTTAAATTTCCTCAAGCCTGCTAAAAACCTTCTCTTACGAGCGAAAAATTCTCCTCCTGCTATGAAGTTAGCACTCACGGTTGCAGCGGGTGCTTTATTTGTAGGTGGTATAGGATATTACATTTACAAAAAAACTGTTCCTTCCAAAGAAAAGCCATCATAGTGTGGGTAGGGTCTTTGCATAAGGTCGTCTGATTTTAGGTTAACATTATAAGTTTTCGCTGAATCCGCCACAGTCTTACTGCTCGGTGTTAGGAATATGGATGTTAAAGACAAGCAAGAATCCTAAATAAGGATTTTATTTCGAGGGTATTTCGATGAAATATTGGGTACATGTGAACAAGCCGACATCCAGGGCGATAATACACAAGGAATCATGTGTTTATTGCAACGAAGGAAGGGGTTGTCATGGCGTCAGCAAACCCACATATAGTAAATGGTATTCATTCCATGCATTAAACGACGCTAAAGACTATGCCCACAAAAGTGGTAAGAAGATTAAAAAGGGATGTGATTTTTGTTTGCCAAATGTAGGCTCTCTCTGAAACCGCAACGCTTTTGCTGCTTTGCTTTGGTGCCGTTCGGCTTCGCTCACGACAAGCGTTGATGTTTAGAAGAAAGCGCTGATTACCCAAACGACAATATTTAGTCCTGTTTTTTCTTTGACTTGCAATATAAAAGGAGTATAATAAAGAAACTCGCGAAACAAAAGGCTCAAGAACAAAAACAACAGGAGAAAGAGAAGAAGTCAAATTGAGACGCCTGGCTACGGTGATGTTGAGAAGAAAACGCTCTACCTAAAGGAGTAACGATGGGAAAAACACTAAAGACTTCGGCTAATGGCAGGAAATGCAAGTTTCCCCACTGCAAGTGTATCTTGAGTATCTATAACCATGAGGATTACTGTCATATACATCGTGATCAGATGTCTCATGAGCAAAAACTTAAGGTTTTAACTCATCCTGATGCATAAGCCGATACTATGTAGGACCTTTTCACTATCAGAGAGACTAAACTGGCCCCCTTCCACCCACTACATTTAAGCCGCCGCAGGCGAATTCGAACTTGTCCGTCGAAGCAGAAACGAGACACGGGCAACGGGCAACAAGCGACGAATCAAACTGCCATTCCGGATACGGAGGTTTCAAAGACTAAAGTATCGTCAACAACCCCCTGGATGCTTGCGCTGTATTTTCTGCCCTTTTTGAATTTTGTGATATGACCGAGCAAATATAATCGCTGGCCCGGCTCGACGGAAGAACGAAACTTCGCTGAATCTATACTGGTAAAGCCGATAAAGCCCGGCTCTTCATAAACCTGCTTTACAAAAAAGCTCAGCAACTGCGCCGCCGATTCTATCATTATTACACCTGGCATCAATGGCCGACCCGGTATGTGTCCGCGAATCCAGAACTCATTCTGTGTTACATCCTTATAACCCAGGATAAGATACTTCTGCTTATCATACCAGAGGACGCCATCAAGCTGCTGCATCTCAAACCGCTGGGGATTGTGCCTGCCGATAGCTTCCTTGTCGAAGACTGGTTTGTTCGTAAGGTCTATTTGCGATAAATCAAATAATAAAGGTGGAGGCATTCCTGACCTCTGCACAAATACATTCTGCGCAATAGAATTGCTAATGACAAACCGTCCCTGGCAAATTGATTAAACAGCTCAGCCGAGACAAATGCCCACAATGTCCAGCATTTACAGATACGCGTGTTGCTTTAGTCTGTGGACCTGATTTCAAGAATGCGGTTTCGAACGCTTTGACAGGCCTGCTTAATCTTCTGCATTTGCTTACGGACTCGCGTCCCTGCTGCCTTATTGCCGCCTTCGGCCTTATTAATGTCAGCTTCAATTTCAGCAATCATTGCTTTTAGATCTTCATACTCTTGCATCAAAGTAAACCTCCACTTTGAGAGTTAAAATTGCTGTTTATAGCTCAAAAACGCTAAAAACTTAACCCCTCGCAACAACTTTGTCAAAGAAAAATGCTTTTTTTTGTAAAAAAACCAGTTTTTTTTGCCGCAACGGCCTTAAAATACGAATAATAATTTATGTTTATTTACATAATCTCTTTGCCTGACTTGACTTATGATTTTTGCCAGCTTTTTTGATATTTCCTGTTAGGAATGTAGTTTTTTTGTCAATTCCGCAATTCTTTTGCCTCTGCGCTGACATTGTTGCAGAACTCTCTGGTCGGGTTTACCAATTGAAACCGGCCCATAGTGATCTCCCTGCGGGTCGCCCTTCACTACCATACCGGCAATCAGCATCGCTTCTATTATGCCCATAACTGTGGTTTCGTTGCCACCGCCGATGTTGGCTGCACTTGAAAAAGCCGCTCCTACCTTCCCATCAAGCTGGCCGTGAAAAGTTATAGACTCATCGAATAAATCCTTAATCGGCCCTGCCATATGGCCGTAATAGGTAGGCGAGCCAACTACGATTGCATCATAGCCAAGCAAATCTTCTGCTTTTACCTTCTCAACGGACTTACATTCAGTCGGCAAACCGGCCTCATTCATCGCCTTGGCAATAATCTCCGCCATCTGTTTTGTATTGCCGCTTCTCGAATAATAAACAACAATTCCTTTCGCCATTTTCATTCCTCTCTACAATTGTTTTTCTTTAATGGAATCATATCCGGCTCATAGGCGCAGGTAAGAAAGTTCTTCCGGCAGAGAGACATTATTTCCGAAGTTATCCTCACCATAACCGGCCTCTGCCAGCAGTTTAATGTCGGCCAGCACCCGCTTATCGCCGACAAATGTTGCTTTCAACTCCGCCTCAACATCAATTTTCCCCAACGCCAGCAGCCGGGCCATCTCATCGGTAACCTGCTGCACAAGTGTTCCCTCCGTTCGAGTCGGCCTCTCCAGCAGCTGCAATGGCTGCTCGTATAAAATCAATTTACTTTGCCCAGCCAGGGCGAGAACAACGTTTCGCACGATAGAATTGATATCGTTATCGCCTGTCTCGTCTGATGATGGTCTAATACGCACAACCTCTTCAGCCAGCCACCGTCGTTTCCGGGCGTTTATCTTTTCATTGGCCCTGAACAAATCCAGCGCGGAGCCGGCATCATAGACATCGCCGCCGAGTCGCATCACAACTTCGCTCCCGTAGTGCAGGACAAGCTTCGAAATAAGCGTGGACGGACGGACATGAAAACCGCGATATGGAGGTATGGCCACCTCCAACTGGCCCACCTCAGCGTAGCGTTTTAACATCTTCTGGCACAGCCGCACTGCACAGTCGATATATGTCCCGATATATGTAATAGAATAGTTCATAAGGACCGAAAGCAATCTTTGCGGCTCCACTAAAAGCTCCTGACTGTCCGGCGATTCGCCGGATGGCCCGCTCACATGCCGCTCGTAATAGTGAGCAAACAATGTAGCTGTGCTTAGCAAATGAAAAACAACACTTATATGACCTCTCAGAACGGGCAGGTCTGTATCAAGGTCCTCAGCTTCCGTCTTCGAAACGTACGTATCATATAATGACTGGAGGTTGTGGAACCGAAGCTCAAGACTTCGCAGTTTTTCCTCGCTGACAGAACCCGACGTATAGGAGGCATACTCCTCCGGCCTGGCTTTGGCGGCAGAGCGAACATCCCTGCTCTCTGCAGCAAGGTTCAAAAAAGCAGTGGCCAGCAAGGTTACCGTTTCCGAGACCTTTTCGACCTTGCGAGCGCCACAGTCACGCGACAATCGGCCGGGTGGAAGCTCCTCGCTATAGGATTCCTCATCCGGATTTTCTGACGGAACCGATATGCCAAGTTGGCCGGCCCGTTGTATTATTTGCCTTGACACATCCTGAAGCACGCCGCCGGTAAACTCAAACACATCCTTCGTGGCCTTAACAAAATCCTGTTCTATCGGTAAGAGCCGGTAAGTAGGCAATGCAAGACGGATGTGAAGCAGCTCGTAACTCACGTTGCAAAAGAGCTTAATCGCCGCTATCAACGACCTGAACGAATCCCATTGGCTGTTGTTGCGTGCATCATAGGCATCGAGAAGCTCCTCAATCTGCATTGATTGCGAAAAGAATTCACCAAGGAAGGGACGTGTCAGAATTTTATTGCGCGATGGCGACTTTGATAGAAAACTCGCCAGGCCTATCAATTTCTGAGCACGCTTTTCTATCAGCCGTTGAAAAGCTCTGTCATCAATCCTTACCGAGGTCATAGAATTGCTCCCATTTTATAAAAAGCAAGGCACAGTGAATCTATTGCCAATATTATTAATAAGAGTCTTTCCGTGGCTGACTCAGTCGTTAGCCCGCGGTCTTGAGTCTTTCCGGGCTTTTTAGCGGAGTTATTTCCACGCTAAAGTCCTTGGGAATCTCAAACTCAAAGACTTTTTTATCCATTTTTTTATTAACACTCGGTTTTAGAAACTTTATTTCGTAAATATCCTCTTCAGTAGAGACGGCAAGCACTTTGGCCGGTAAATATAATTTCTTATCAATCCAGAAATCAATCGATGTGTAATCCTCTTTATAAATCGAATCAGGTTTTACTTTTAGATGTAACAGAGTGAACGGAGAAGGTTCGCTCTGGCTCTGCTCGACTAACTGAACTTCAAATTGTTTTTTCAGGTCCTCTATTTTGGCAAAGCCGATTATTGGTAAATTCCTGCCGGCCAGGTCAAAGGCGTCCATCGGCTTATTCGGCTCTGCCAGTTGATGACGCTTTGCCGTCTTGATTTGGTAATCGATATGCGTGAGCCAGATACCGTCGAAGATGAAGTACTCGATATATTTCTGCTGTTTTTCATCATCCTGTTTGAGTGTTTGAAAATTTACTCGCAGCATGGACTGCTTATCGTTCTTTAAATAATACAATTCACCTTTTCTGATGCTTTGCGATTCCAGCAGCGGCTGGCTGAACTTGTACTCGATTTGTGCATGGTATGATCGAAGCTCTTTCGTCTTTTTGCTTAGTTGCTCAAGAATTGCCTCAACGTTATTCGCATCCATTTCCACACGCTGTGAGCAAGCCGTATCTTTTGTGCAGCAACCGGCCCAACAACACCCAGCTATGAATAAAAGAATACCGGCAGTTTTTGTTATTGGCTTCTCAATCATTACCTGCTCTATTCTTTTCATAATTTATTTGTCATTTTTGTCTTTGATAATTTGAATTACCTGGTTGATTGTGTCTATACAAAAATCTGCATGTCCCGAAAATTCGATAGATTGCTTGTGATTTGTCAAGCAAACAGCAACGGCACCGGCGGCTTTTGCGCACAGTAAATCAAAAAGATAATCGCCTACCAGCAGTGCTTCTTGCGGCTCTATGTTGAATTGCTGGCAGATTCGCAATACACCAAAGGCATCCGGCTTAACCGGCCCATCATCCCTGCCGACAACAGCATCGAATTTCAACCCGTGCTTGCCGGCGATGGCAAAGGCATTATTTCGTTTGTTCCGTGTCAAAATCCCAATGTGAATACCATCCCTGCGAAGTGAATCGAGGGTCTCCCTTGTGCCGGGATTAAGCTTCGATTCAATCACCGCACGTTGTTCGTGAGAATGGAGAATTTGTTCGGCGCTCTTACGCTGCTGTGGCGGCATCTTCTGCATTGACTCCAGGACCGGCCCGGAGTTTTTCTCCAGACCCATTTCTTCGCGGATTGCATCGAAGTCAAAATAAGGCTGAGTTATCGTGCCATCCAAATCAAATATTACGGCTTTAATTAACATAACATATGTATATCGTATTTCGTATGTCGTATTGTGTAGTTTTTATGTCATCGCAGCACAAGCAGAAATCTATTTTCTTTTTTTTCGAAGAAGCTCGATAAAGTATCGTCCGGCCTGGCTCAAAATCTTGTCTTTGTGAAGGATTATACCCGTAGGCCTGAAAAAATTTTCATTTGAAAATGGTATTGCTTTTAGTGTTCCACTTCCAAGCTCCTGAAGCAGTGCGGTCTGCGGTAATATGCTAATCCCTGAGTTTATCTCAACCGCACGCTTGACAGTTTCGATATTATCGAACTCCATTACCGGCCTGACAGCAACATTATAACGCCCTAATATACCATCTATCCAAAGGCGCGTAGGCACATTTTTTTCAAAGGCAATAAATCTTTCAAACTGCAATTTATGAATATCAACGTGTGATTCATGTGATAAAGAGTGCGCCGGGCTGCAGACCAATACAAGCGGCTCCGCTTCAAAGTCATATACATCCATCCGTTTATCTCTTTTAGGAACTGCCACAAGACCAACATCTACATCGCCGGATAATATCAGCTCATAAATCTTCTCAGCGCTGAGATACTCAATATGGACATTGACGTTTGGATAGCTGACCATAAATTTTTTAACATAATCCGGAAGGGTATGCATACCAATACTGAAGATTGCACCCACGTTTATCCTGCTTCCAGTGGAGGATTTCAGAGAACTTAACTCGTTCTTCAATTGCTCGTATCTATCGAGCATTTCCTTAGAGGCCTGGTAAAGTAACTGACCTGCTTTTGTAAGCTCAATGGGCCTTTTCCCGCGATTGATTAATTGGCACTTATGCACAAGCTCAAGCTGTGCAAGCTGCTGTGAGACAGCCGATTGACTGAGATGATGCTTCTCAGCCGTCTTTGAGAAACTCTGTAAATCTGCCAAATCGCAATATATCTTTAGTGTTTCAATATGCATTATAAGCTGCCCTAATAAACTATATTATTATTAACATCTTGTATTGCATAAATCAACTAGGTTATCATAAATAAATTATACTTTTATAATGCAATAATTTGATTTTGCTATCAGTTTACCTTATTCTATTGGTCTCGGGAAACAGAAACTTTTATTTTTTATGGAGGTCTTTAACGTGACAGCAAACACACATATCCAAGCTGTTTATGAACAGGTTCTGAAACGCAATGCCGGTGAAGCAGAGTTCCATCAGGCGGTAAAAGAGGTTCTATTTAGTTTGGGACCCGTACTGGAAAAACACCCTGAATATATCGATGCCAATATCCTTGAAAGGATTGTTGAGCCGGAAAGGCAAATAATGTTTCGCGTGCCCTGGGCGGATGATAAGGGAAAAATTCATGTCAACCGCGGATTTCGGTTTGAATTCAACAGCGCAATCGGCCCTTATAAAGGTGGGCTGAGATTCCATCCCACCGTCAACGCCGGTATCCTGAAATTCCTCGGGTTCGAGCAGGTATTTAAAAATGCCCTAACTACCTTGCCGATGGGCGGCGGCAAAGGTGGTTCAGACTTTGACCCCAAGGGCAAAAGCGACAACGAAGTTATGCATTTTTGCCAAAGCTTTATGACTGAGCTTTGCCGTCATATCGGCCCGGACACCGATGTCCCTGCAGGTGATATCGGCGTCGGCGGTCGTGAAATCGGCTTTCTGTTCGGCCAATACAAACGCATCCGCAACGAATTTACCGGCGTTTTAACGGGCAAGGGTCTTAATTGGGGCGGCTCACTCATCCGTCCGGAAGCTACGGGGTACGGGTGTGTGTATTTCGCTGAAGAAATGCTAAAGACACGGGGCGATAGTCTCAAAGGTAAGGTTTGCACCGTATCCGGCTCCGGAAACGTAGCGCAATATACCGTTGAAAAACTCAACCAGCTTGGCGCTAAAGCAGTTACACTGTCTGATTCGAACGGCACAATCTACGACTCAGACGGTATTGATGAAGAAAAACTTGCATTTGTGCTTGAGCTGAAGAACGTCCGTCGCGGGCGTATCAAAGAGTATGCGGACAAGTTCAAGGTTGAATATAAACCGGATGTTCGGCCCTGGGGTATTAAATGCGACTGTGCATTCCCAGGTGCAACTCAGAACGAGATAGACGCCAACGATGCCAAAACGTTACTGGATAACGGCTGCATACTTGTCGCAGAGGGAGCTAATATGCCAAGCACGCCGGAAGCGATTGAGCAGTACCTGGCAAAGAAGATACTATACGGTCCCGGCAAGGCCGCTAACGCCGGCGGTGTAGCAACATCCGGCCTTGAAATGTCTCAGAATGCTATGCGTATAACCTGGAGCCATGAAGAGGTTGACGAGAAACTTCGTAACATTATGATTGCCATTCATAAGCAGTGCTTCAAGGCGGCTGAAGAATACGGCCAGCCAAGCAACCTTGTAATGGGTGCAAATATCGCCGCTTTTGTCAAAGTCGCCGACGCTATGCTCGACCAGGGCCTTGTGTAAAAAACTTGGTTACAATCGAAAAAAGGGTGATTATCGCTGATGGAGTGAGGATGCCATCCAGCGAGAAACGTCTTTTTTTATTGACCCATCTAAAAATACTCTTACAATCTTTTCCAATGGAAAAAGAAGCACATATCAAAAAAGCCGTCCGCCAGCACCTTGAAATGGAGCAGTTTTTTACCGGCGGATTTGCGGTTAAAGGTAAAACTACGGCTTCCGAGCCGCCAAATCAGGAAGATAATATGGCGGCAACTCAAAAAGCCGCTGAGCTTGAAAAAATCGCAAATGAAGTCTGCCAATGCCGCAAATGTGGATTGGGGTCGATTAGGACTAATGCGGTCCCCGGCGAAGGTAATCCGAACACCCGCATAATGTTTGTTGGAGAGGCACCCGGAGCTGATGAAGATGCCCAGGGTCGGCCTTTTGTCGGAAGAGCAGGCCAGCTTCTCGACAGGATACTCACCGCCTGTGGACTTAAACGTAGTGAAGTCTTTATAGGCAATATCCTGAAATGCCGCCCGCCGGAAAACCGCGACCCTGCCGCTGAAGAGATAATAAGCTGCCTGCCATACCTACAAAGACAGATTGAGATAATAAATCCCGAAATTATTGTCGCTCTGGGTGCCCACGCCGCAAGAACTTTGTTAGATACCAATAAATCAATCGGCCAATTGCGTGGTCAATTCCATGAATATTACGCCGGTCTCGGAAGACCACCCATAAAGCTGATGGCAACATATCATACGGCCTATTTGTTGCGTAACTACTCGCAGGAGAACCGCTTAAGGGTATGGGAAGATATGAAAAAAGTCCTCACTGAATTGGGCCTGCCAATCCCTGAACGGGGTAAAAAATAGGCCTAAAACCGGCTGAAAAACCGTAGAAAAAAACAGATAAGGTTTTTTGTGTATTAAAAGCCGTGTATTTACCCCAAAAGCACCTTCTCCGTTAAGTATGAAAAAATATCTACGATATTCTCGGACTTTGGTAAAAATTGTCTTGACTTTGTAATAACCAGGGATATATTGCGCCACAGGTACTTAAACACACGAGAAGGGTTTTTTCTAAATTGCTCGAGCGCTCGCTAATTGTAAAGTTAGTGTTGAGCGGTGCGAGTATAACATTAAATTGTATCCTAATGGAGGGAACAAGGATGATGAACAAATGGATTATCGTGTATGTTGTAATCCTGCTGACAGGGACGATAGCTTTCGCACACGATGTGGATATTCCACCCTGGCGTGGTGAACCGGGTAGTACAAGACAGCAATGGGAATTCGATACATCAGATGTTATTCCGACTGCTGATATTGTTGATAATGACTACGGCAGCCCGCGCCTTAGTGTGGACACATCATATGGCTGGATCGATGGAGAATGGGCATTAGGGGAGATGGATGTTTATATCCCCAACCGTCAGGTTGTTGACGGATATAAAGATATCTGGATTCAGTTGACCTGGAAGGCGGGTGGTAATGACCCGACTCCTTTTCTGCCGGACCAGCCACACGTTACTGTTACACCATTCAGTACTATGACAATGTCTCGTTCAGACGACAACGTCATAGTGTCCGGCTGGACACACTCAACGTTCAAAATCACTATTTGGCCGAATCCGGTCGAAGAGTGGATTACCATCAAGGGCGACATTATTGTCGACGAGCTGGTAATTGATACTAAGTGTGTCCCTGAGCCGGCAACAATGGCTCTGCTGGGCCTGGGCGGATTGGCCTTGATGCGAAAACGCAGGATTTAAGTTAGAGCTTCTGCTCTAACTGCACATCAAAGGGCTGTGAAAAACTCACAGCCCTTTTTATTTATATACCACCACGCCACTATTTCATTATAATATAAAGCCAAAGGTTTTCTTTTTATTCGGCATTATCATTAGCATAGTCAGGAGAGAAAAACGCTATGAAAAGTTACAGAAAAGAGCTGTGGTTCAATACAAGAGGGCGTCGTGAATTTATCAATATCACGCCGCAGGTTGAGCAGTGTCTTAAAGAAAGCGGCATCAAAGAGGGTATTTTGCTCTGTAATGCTATGCACATTACCGCAAGTATCTTTATCAACGACGATGAATCAGGCCTACACCACGATTTCGAGGTCTGGCTGGAAAAACTCGCGCCTGAGAAACCGTATTCACAGTATCGACACAACGGCTTTGAGGACAACGCCGATGCACATCTCAAACGCAGCGTAATGGGCAGAGATGTTGTAGTAGCCGTAACCGACAGCAAGCTTGATTTCGGGCCGTGGGAGCAGATATTTTATGGTGAATTTGACGGCAAAAGAAAAAAGAGGGTCCTGGTGAAAATCATTGGTGAATAAGTTGGTAGTGCAGTGGACTTGCTGTTTTTCTTATTTAGGGTTGTTGTGATATCGCTTTCAGGCGTTATGGCGCCGGGACCGGTAACGACCATGGCTATTGCAATGGGGGCACGGTCTCGATACGCAGGGATACTTATCGCTGTCGGGCACGGAATTGTCGAATTTCCGCTGATGATTCTGATTATGCTCGGGATGGACAAACTGCTCAAATTAACCAATACGAAAATCGTAATCGGACTGGCTGGAGGGGTGTTTCTTTTGGTTATGGCAATCCAGATGATATATACTATAAAAAGTTCGGAAAATCAGGAGGTCAAAGTTTCTAAAACCAGACCAATAACAGCCGGCATAATATTATCCGGAAGTAATCCTTATTTTCTCCTCTGGTGGGCCACTGTGGGATTGACCCTTGCAGTGTCTGCAAAAGAGCTGGGAATCTGGGCCTTTGCATTATTTGCCGTCATACACTGGCTGTGCGACCTCATCTGGCTCAGTGCACTATCATGGGCGAGTTTCAAAGGGTCCAGGTTGCTGGGGCCAGGCAGGCAGAAAGTTGTTTTGTTAATTTGCTCGGTGGTGTTATTTGCTTTTGGTCTGTTTTTTGTTTACAATGCTGCCGGGACTTTGATGAAGCTAACCCTAATAAGAAATTATTAATCAACCTTTATAGAAAGTGAGGATAACTGTGCTTATTTACAAATCTTGCAAAAATTCCCGTCTATCCTGCAGGGTATTAATCCCGTTAGAAAACCGAAGGAAAAAATCTCTAACGGGGTTAATCTCGCCACTTGTGTGTTTAATTACGGCTTTGGCCATTGCTGTCGTCGCAGCAGGTGGTGGTTATGCAAAAATAACAGCAAGAATAACAAAAGGGCCATTTCTGCTTCGTGTATATGAGAACAGAGCTGCCCTGATGTGGGAAACCGAGGTGGAAGGAGCGTGCAAGTTATATTATGGAAGAGAACAAAAACTCGACAAATACATTGAAAGTACAGGCGAAAAGGTGCAATACAAAATCAAAGAGAATGGCAAAGACAATGTTAAAAAGACCGCTTTTATTCATAAAATCTGGCTTGATGATTTGAAACCCGGCCAGGTTTACGAATATTGCGTTATCGATTCGGAAGCACAAAGTAAAATTTATAAATTCCGTACTATACCAGCTAATACCGATGAGGTGAGATTTGCCGTGTATGGTGACAGCCGGACACATCCTGAGACTCACCGAAAATTAGTAAAACTGATGATAGATAAAAAGGTTGATTTCGTGGTTCACAGCGGTGATTTGGTAACAAGCGGCGAGCGTTATGAACAATGGGGGCCTCAATTCTTTGAGCCGCTAAAAGGTCTGGCTGAAAATGTCCCAATCTATATTGCCAAGGGCAATCACGAAGGCGACAGCGGTAATTACGAAAAACAGCTGATACCGGTGGGAGAGAAAAACAGCTTTGGTTTCGACTATGGTCCGGTGCACTATTTCTGTGCGGATAATATCTCCAAAGGCCTAAAAGCCGAAGAAGTTTTGAAGCTGATTGCTACTGATGCCGGAAGCAGTAAAGCTCAATGGAAATTCGTAAGCTATCACATTCCGAGTCTTAATTTCGGTGGCCATTGGTCAGCATGGGGTTACCCGAATGCCCTACCCACTCTGGCTAAAGCCGGTGTCGATTTTGTCATAGTTGGCCATTCACATCAGTATGAGCGGTTTCGGCCCGTAGCCCCGCCAGGCGAAACCGACGGAAGTTACGTAACTTATATCACTTCTGGGGGCGGCGGTGCACCATTGCATGATATTAATGTGTCAGATTACCATGTCTACGCACAGAAAATAAATCATGTCTGTATATTTGATATCAAGGGCAACAAATTAAGTATGAAGACTATTGGCATTGATGGTCAGGTTATTGACCATCTGCAGATAACTAAAACAAACGGAAATTTGAATAAAGAATATATAGAGAAAGCGGTTCCGATGGAGCAGATTTCGGCCTATCAAGCGGCGAACCGGCATAAGGAACATTGAATAAGGTCTATGGTAGGGAATTGATTGAATCTGTTACAGTTAAAGAAATTGAGATTGCTGAAACACACATCCAATAGCAAGGTCTAAAGTTTATGGCAGAGAGGAATCCGTAAGAATTTCTTTGATAGTACATTGGGCCAAATTATTTCGCTGGTTTTGTGTGATTGCTTCAAGCGTTTTGGGTTGGTCAGCACTTGATTGGGCAAAACTTACCGCCTTTACCGATTCGGCGATATCAGACAGCCGGATATTTGCCGGGTCTTTGGCAGGCATAAAACCCACCCTTGGCTCGGAAGTCCTCGCAATAAGTCCGCTGCTGACAAGATGGTCGAGTATCTTTTCACCGAACTCAGCAGGGATATTTAATTTACTGCATATAACCTGCTGCGAAACCGGCGCCTGGTCCGCTTCAAATCCGGATGCAATCTCTCTTACGATGTTGATGGCTGTAAGGTCATTGGCTATGAAGTATTCTTCTGTTTTCTTTGCAGCGGTAATCTCGGCGGCATCAAGACTTTTCAGGTGCTGGGTCGTGAATGTCAGCTGCAGGCCGAACAGAACAATAAGCCAGGTAATATAAATCCAGAAGATACATAAGGGTATAAGACCGAGGATACCATAAATCTTGCTATAAGGTATAAATTCTGTTACGTACTGGCCGAAGGCCCATTTGGCAATGCTCCAGACCAGAGCTGCTATAATTGCACCCCAAATGGCTGCTCTTGCCTGGACTTTTGTGTTCGGCAAAACAAAGTAAAGCAGAAAAAATGCAACAGTTGCTATAATATATGACAAAATAGCGGGCCCCATATACGAAAGAATGGTTTCTTGAATCTGCCCAAGAGCAGTGTATCGTGTGGCAATGTAAATACCAAATCCCAGAAGCAAAGGCCCAAGTGTTAAAAGTGCCCAGTAGTTGATTATTCGGTGCAAAAAACCCCTGCCTTTGGCGACATGCCATATATTATTAAACGCCCTTTCTATAGTTGATAATAATGACAATGCGACCCATATCACGATTACCACACTAATAAACGTAATCGTGCCCTTACCTGCCCCCGTGAAGAAATTCGCGACCACCTTATCAAGGTGTTCGGTCAGCCTGATAGTTTTGTCGGGATTATCAGGGTCAGGATACTGAATATTTGACAGATGAACCTGGTCGTAGATAAAACTCTTTATTTTCTCACCAACATCACTATAAGCCGGGATTGACTGAAATATTAAAAGCATAACAATAGCCAAAGGGACGATTCCGAAGATTGTATGGTATGAAAGCGCAGCGGCCTGCCGGCCGGAGTGGTTCTTTTTCAACAGCCGGGCACAGTGTGTCCAGAGTTTGATTTGAAAGACCACAAAACGGCTGGCTTTACCGAGTTTCGCAGTAGGTGTGGATAAAAGATTTTTCAATGAGTTCATCTTCATACCTTTCTAATACATTTTAGCCGCTGGTCCTAATGGCAGCGCCTTTTTACCTAAACAATTCTTCGAGCTCTCCCCGAAGTCTTTGCTTTAATTGTTGCTCTATCAACTTTTCTATAAATTTGTCCTTGTCAAGGTTTGGGTTATCAATGGTTCCAGTAAGTGGTAATACAATTCTCTCCGCAGTTGTTTGTTCGCCAATTTTTACTGTTTCCGGCTTAAAATCCATTGTAAGAATATAAGGTGTTATAACCTTCATATCCAATATTCTATTAGGCCCGATAGAGCCGCCAAAATTGGTCGGATATTTATCGAGATTAATCTGCATATTATCATAGCTGAGCCTGCCTTTTTGCAAAATAAATTTTGTCGGAAGTACCGCTGCATCAATATTTTTGCCGGTTTTTGTCCAGGAAAGGACCATTCCAAGCAGGCCTTTTGTTTCCAACTTCATATTTTCTATTCCGACGGTTCCAACAACCTCCGGCTGTGTGCTCGTATCTTTTCCAAGGGGCACAGCGAGTTTTTCGCAATGGAAATTTGCTATACCGGTAATATCAGTTTGTCCTTTAAAAATAGGATTGAGATTTTCTAAAAGATTTCTGCTTACCTGCTCGTTGATTTCGACTTTGTCTATGATTTGCATAGGGCCGGTGGTCTGCAGGACCTTCGGCTTTTTTCTAAGGTCTATTGTGGCAGCAAAGTTAAATTTGCCGTTGTTTACTGACGCTGAAAACGGAGCGATATTCAATAAACCATTCTGGACCTGGATGTCGGTCTCGGTCGGGCCGAAGTTCAGTCCCATATACTCGGCCTTTTCAAAACCTAACCTGGTTTTTGTATTAAGATTTGCCGGTATTTGGTCCGGCTGACCGGCCGGATACTCGCTGCTGAAGTTGATAGTGTCTGTTCTTTTACCATATAGTTTTAAGCCCTTAGGCAGATAGGGGCCGGCTAAAGTGCTGACAACCGACCAGTCGTATTCACAGTCAACACTGCCCTGCAATTTGGTCCTGCCGTCTTTATCGGACTGCCGGATTTCGCCCTTAGTAATCTTTATCTGAGGACTTTCCAGCTGCAACCTTTTAACATTGACGGTTTTCTGCTTTGGATTAAGCTCGGCATCAAAAGCAAGCAGAACTTCCTGCTGCTCAAAAGGATTCTGCTGTGGATAGCTGACCTTTAGATTCCTGATTCTTGTCAAGTCGGTTGTGACTGTGTAAGTATCCTTTTGAGAGCTTATAGAGATTCTCGATTCGGCTGTGCCTTCCAACTGCATTTCCTTCGGAAAAGATGCGAATAGGACCGCAAACTGCTGGAGCTTCTTCAAATCGATATTATCAGCGGATATCGGCAGATTCATAGATTTTGTCGCTTTTTCATTCAACGGCAGGACTGCATCTTTTATACTGACCTGGCCAAGTGTTGCGCTGGCTTTTACAGAATCAACGGCGACGAGATTGTTGTTCTGGTCGATATCAAAAGCAAATGCTACATCAGCAGCCGGCTCGGAAGCAGTAGCTCGTTCCGAAGCAATCATAAAATTTCTAATATTTGACGAGCCGACAGCTGTAATTCGTTCTTCTTTGATGGAGACTTGGCCTTTACTGGAAAGTTCACCTGCCATTTGGTATGGGCCTATATTTGCGAATTGCCCTAATTCCGTTTGAAATTGTTTCAAGTCCACATAAGCATCATAATTTAGTAATTCAGCAGTTCCGGAACAAATAATTTTGGCAAACGAAGATGACACATCTAATTTGTCAAACTTAACGTTCGTTTTATCCGATGATATTTGCGTCTCTACTTTGATGGGCTGCAACAGTGCAACCGTCTTTCCATCAATCGAACCTTCTAATCCCGACAGCGTCGCCTGGCCTTGAATTATTTTTTTACCAGCTTCCGTAATTTTCTCAATATCGCCTTTTAACTTTCCTGACGTGATTTGCATACCTTCTTTTAGTCCTAAAGTGTGCGGCATCTGCGAAGAAACAGCCGGCAAATCAAAATCGAAATCTGCCTTAAGATCATAAGCCGAGTCGGGCTTGATAAATTCAGTAAACGCTCCAAGCGTGGTGGGAACAGTGCCGGCAGCATTAACAACAGCCCAGTCGCTTTTTAAACTCAGATTGTCGATTTTTATAGTGCTGACCTCACGATGAACCTTTACATCCACATCCAGACTGCTGGTTTTCAATCTGTCGCCTTGTAGCTCGGCAAGGGTTACGTCCAGATTTTTCGCCTTGACAATGCCGTTCATACTTTCAAGCTGACCATCTTTGATTCGACTGTCTATATCAGCCGAGACAACTCCTTTTGCCTGAACATCTACACCAGCCATCGTAAACAATGGCGTCAGCGATTCAAGGTCCAGGTCATTGACCTCAATGGCCACATCACCGCTGGTTCCTTTCAATGTCCAGCCGGTTTTTGTCTCGACCGGGCTAATCCGGCCTTGTGTGTGAACCTGAGAGTGTTTACCTTGAGACACAACAGCTAAATTTATATCAAAATTAGTTTGTTGTCCCGGCGGTCGTAAATCTACTTTCGAGTTTATCTGGGCAAGCTCAACGGTTCCGGCTTTTGAATCTGTTACTTTCACATTGCCGTCATTTACAATAAGGTCGATTCGTTCGATTGGCAAAACCAAGAGCTGTGGTTTCACAGCGGCCGTCTTTTTTAGCTGAGGGATTTCAGATACTTGCGGTTCCCTGAGACTTAAGCGGACTCTCGGCTCATCAATTACCGTTTCGCCCAGAGACAAGCTGCCCATCAAAATAGAACTGTAATGCGGTTTCGTAGCGATATGCTTTACATCAACAGAAATACTACCGGTATTATCATTAAAACTGAAATCTGCGACCTTTATTCCGTCGAACCAGCCCATTGAAAGACTGGCAAAATCTGTCCGGCCGTCGATAGCATTATTAATCCTGGCCAGTATTATTTCCCGGCCTTTCCCGGATGATACAAACACAGGAAAAAGAAGAAATGCCAAGACAATGAGAACCACTAAAGCTAATAATATCAACTTCAGTATCTTCGTCCGGGTCTTTTTGGACGGCTCAGCTTTGAGATCTTTCTTATTCCGCATCACTTTTTCTCCTGATAAATAAAGTTGATTGGCTCAAATTCCTATTATAAACCCCGCAATTTTTGGAATAAAAAATGAAAAAGTCAGTCAAGCATTATCTCGTCTGACTTGTGCTTGACGACATCATCAACCTTGTCGGTGTATTTCTTGGTGATGTCATCGATTTGCTTTTTGCCTTTTTCGAGGTCATCTTCGGTGATAACCTTGTCTTTCTGCTGTTTTTCGAGATGTTTGATTGCGTCTCTTCTGATATTCCTGACGTTCACCTTTGTCTGCTCACCGGTGTGTTTGACCTGCTGAACGAGCTGTTTTCTTCTCTCCTCGCTGAGTGGCGGAATATTGAGACGGACGAGCTTGCCATCCACAATCGGTGCGATGCTCAGGTCGCTGCTTTTAATTGCTGCCTCGATGGCTTTAACTGAACTCGGGTCAAAGGGTTTAATCACAATCATATCCACTTGCGGCGTTGCCAGAGTTGCCATTTGCTTCAATGGGGTAGGCGTGCCGTAGAAGTCGGCTTTTATATTTTCAACGAGAGCTGTGGAAGCCCTGCCGCTGCGAATTACCTTCAGCTCATCATGAAGAACTTCAGCCGCCTTTTTCATCTTGGATTCGGTATCGGAAACTATTGCCTTGGTGGGCATCTTCAATCTCCCATAATGCTGCTTTTAATGTATTCGGTCTTTGCGAGGACTCCTTCGACTACGCTCAGGGTAACCTTTGTGACGAAGCAATCTCAACAAGATTAAGATTGCCACGCCTCCACTCTTGTCTTCGACAAGAAGACATGGAGGCTCGCAAATCGTTAACTAATTAAAGTACCAACTTTCTCGCCACAAATGGCCTTGGCCATATTGCCCTTCTTGAAGATATTCAAAACGATAATCGGGATATTATTTTCCCGACAAAGACTTATTGCCGAATGGTCCATTATCCTGAGGTTTTTGTTTATCAGGTCATTGTAAGATAGTTTTTTAAAAAGCCGGGCATCCGGTTTTTTATGAGGGTCATCACTATAAACACCTTCGACCTTTGTTGCTTTTATTAACAAATCGGCTTCGAGTTCGGCGGCCCGCAGTGCCGCACAGGTATCGGTGGTAAAAAATGGATTTCCTGTTCCACCGGCCAATATCGCAACCCGCCCGAGTCCAAGGTGACGAAGAGCGCGTCTTCTGATAAACGGCTCACACATAGCTGCAACTTCAATGGCGCTTAAGACCCTCGTCGGCTGACCGAGCTTTTCAAGAGTCTCCTGCAGGGCGCAGGAATTTATAATCGTGGCCAACATCCCCATATAATCAGCCGTATTTCTGGGGATTTGACTTACCTGAGAGAAGGTTTCGCCCCTTATGAAATTACCGGCCCCGACCACAATGGCTACCTGTGGGCCGAGCCGGCATAGTTCGATTATCCTCTCAGCGAGCGACTTTAGTGCCGAGCCGTCAATCCCAAACTCCCCGGGGCCGCAAAAACTCTCGCCCGAAAGCTTCAACAACACGCGATTATATTTACTCTTCGCCATTATCAAAATAACCTTATTTGTTTCTGTTCCTTTTTCAACCTCTCCTCCGCAGTTTTGCAATATTGCTCTGAAATATCTATACCGATATAGCTTCTTCTTAACTTATGCGCCACTAATGTAGTAGTTCCTACGCCATTGAACGGGTCCAAAACAATATCATCTTGATAACTGAACAACTTTAACAATCTTGCAACTAATTCTTCCGGAAACATGGCGGGATGGTCATATTTTTTCATATTGCCCTCAGGTGCGATATCCCATTTCGCATAAACCCACTTCTTAAACTCATCTCCTGTAATATCTACTTTATCAGATTCGCCCTGTTTTTTGTGCGATTCTTTGCAGAATACTTCGATAAACTCCCATGTGTACTTCAAATAAGGCATACTTGGACTTTTCCAGCTACCCCAAGCGGTGTATTTACAGTTATAATTATGCTTTTCCCAAAGTATTTCTGCTTTCCAGAGCAAGCCCAGTTCCAATAACTGATTTGAAATAAAATGGTGAGTTGGTATGTAATCTGAAAATAAAGGCTGGATATTCACACATAATCTTCCGGCGGGCTTCAATACACGCTTGCATTCTTTCCAGATTCTATTCAACTTATTGAAGTAATCCTGCCAGTATAAAGCGTCTTTGTTTTTATCGTTTTCGTATTCCAGCCCGAAATTGTAAGGAGGAGAGGTGATAATGATGTCAACAAAGTTATCCGGGAATGCTTTTAGTATTGTTTCACTGTCTCCACAAATGATTTTGTTCTCTATCTTCGAAATATCTACGTTGTTTGCTTTCGACCTCGTGACTGTCAGATACTTCGTTCCCTTTCGTATCTCCTCCTTTTTTAGACGGTTTACGACTTTTCTCTCTCTCTTAAGTAGTTTAGCGTCGGGATATACGACCTTCATATCATTTTACCCTTTTGTATCCGTTTCTTAACCTGATACCAGTCAGAATTTAAGTGCTTCTCAACATCTTTGAATAAATTATATACGACATCAGCCTGGATGGGGTTTGTTCTCCTATCTTTTCTTAGCACGTATATCTGGTCTATAGAGGAAAGTCTGGGCTCTACATCCAAACTAACTTCATAGGTCTCTGTAACTATCAAAAATATACAATATGGATTGCCCTTTTTAAGCTTTTCCGCTGTTGAAACAGAGCCTTCATACATTGTTTTATCAAGATAAGTTTTACATTCGATAGAAACCACCGGAACGCAAATTTTACTCTCCTGCCAATTTTCATTATTTGAAACTCTTGATTTGAGAACTACTTCTTTAGAAATAGAAAAATCTTGGTTTTTAACATTTATAACGATATTTGAGCTTTCTTCAAATTCATCGATGCTCGGTGGTGCAAAATACAAATTAGTATATGCCTTTGTACGTCCCCAAGATATATGTTTATTCCTCAATTTATCTAAATCTTTAAGTAAGTAATACATAAATTCTTCTACAACAGAAGAATGTAATTGCGATTGAGAAGTAAAACCGTATCTATTCCCCGCTTCTTTTTTGAACTTCGGTTGGTCTATAAATTTTTTATATTCATTAAGGAATTGCACCTTCTTTGCTATATCATTTTGGGTTGTACCTGTAATTTCCAAATTTTCATTCTTCCACTCTATATATTTTTTCTTGATCTCTTTTAGCAATTCCTTATTCTTAGATTGCCTTTCACCCCCGATCTTGTGCTCTATATTGTCCCCATGAATGAAATTACTCATTTCTTCATCCATCCCTGGATTTGACATTTCATAAGCGTATTATGATATTTAGCCTACTTCGAAACGGACGAATCTTTTTATCTTTGCCCCGCCGCCGGCCTGTTTGGCGGCCTCGGCGAGAACCTGCTGCACCGTCTTGCTATCGTCCTTGACGAACTTCTGGTCCAAAAGGCAGTTCTCCTCGTAAAACTTTTTCATCTTGCCTTCGACAATTTTGTCTATGATATTGGCGGGTTTGTTTTTGACCTGCTCTGCATAGATTGCCTTTTCCTTCTCGATAGTTTGCGGGTCAATACCATCTTTATCCAGAGCCAGCGGCTTGGCCGCGGTGATGTGCATCGCTATATCAGCAGCAGCCTGTTTCAGGACATCCGCGGCTGCAACATTATCATCACCGGCCTCGATTTCCACCATCGTCCCGACTTTTTCATTGAAATGGACATACGTCCCAATCAGGCCCGGCCCGGAAAGCCGGAACCTTGCATAATCACCGACAGCCATTTTTTCGCCCGTTTTACTTACTGTCTCGGTAATAACTTCTGAGAATTTCTTTCCATCAATCTCAGTTTCAAGCAGAGCTTCCACATCACTATCGGCTTCGCATTGGCCCAAATACTCCCTGAGAGCATCAACAGCAGCCGTAAAGTCACTGCTCCTGGCAACAAAATCAGTTTCGCAACACAGCGTCGCCAACGATGTCCACTTATCTCCTTCGACCACGACCACTATCCCTTCTGTAGTTTCACGCTCGGCACGTTTTTGGAGGGTGGCAAGGCCCTTTTTTCTGAGTATCTCGATGGCCTGCTCAATGTTACCGTCAGCTTCCTGAAGAGCACTTTTGCAGTTCATCATTCCCTGCCCCGTCATTTTTCGCAATTTGACTACCATCAATGCTGAAATTTCCGCCATTTTAAAGACTCCCGTTTTTTTATTTCTTATAAATTTGAAATCAGAATATTGAAACAAATCTGATATTCAAACATTAGATGTTCAAACTATTATCTAAACTTTTTGGAATCCCGAATTCTGAACATTTGAATTTGTTTCGTGCTTCGGATTCATATTGTCAAGACCGGTCTTGCCCCTGCTGTTCAGGTCCATTTTCCTGCGGGGGTGAATCCACATTTTGTGTTGGTGTTTCCTCAGCGGCTCCGGCAGTAACGGTTTCGGCTTCAGGTTTCTCGGCGCGGGCCAGGGCAGGTCTTCTTGAACGTGTCCTTTTTGGGCGTGGCGCCTGTTCCAGGCGAGCTGCGACCATCGTTTTGCCTATTGCCACGGCATCGGCCAGCTCATTAAGGATTAACTCTATCGCCCTGATGGAATCATCATTGGCAGGAATAGCCACATCAACTTCTTCAGGGTTCGAATCCGTATCGAGAATTCCAACCGTTGCGATACCCAGCTTTTTGGCCTCACGCAATGCAATATATTCTTTCTTGGTGTCAATTACCACGACAGCACCCGGCAGCTGAGACATATTCCGAATGCCCTGAAGATTGCTTTTTATCTTACGCATTTCGCGCTTGAGTCTCGATGCCTGCTTTTTGCTCTCCTTCTCAAAGTCTCCGCTTTCCTGCAGGGCTTCCAGCTGCTGGAGCCGTTGTAACCGGGAGCGTATAGTTCTAAAATTGGTGAGTGTGCCGCCGAGCCAGCGCTCCGAAACATAGTGCATTCCGCACTTTTCCGCAACGGCCTGAACGGCTTTTTGCGCCTGGCGCTTGGTGCCCACAAAGACAACATCTTTACCGGAAGAAACTATCTCGGCAAGAAGCTTTCGAGCTACTAACAAGCCCTTCAAGGTTTTCTTCACGTCAATGATATGGATATTTCCGCGTTTTGCGAAAATATAGGGGGCCATCTTGGGGTTCCAACGGCTTACGCCGTGTCCGAAATGTACGCCTGCGTTAATCAGTTCACGAGTCAGGTTTTTATCCACAAAAATCTCCAAATAATATACTAATAACCTATCCTGCCACCTGCTAAAAAGCGGCTAAACAAGTAAATCTAATAAAAATCCCATATTATGTCAAGAATTTTTGCTAAGTATAACAATATTTAGAGTTTGTGCACTACTTTTTCCTGGATTTTATCGGCTAAAAATATAATATCACTATATGAGATATTCGTCGAAGTTGCGTGGTGGCAGGGCCGATTCAGAGAAACCTCCGGCTCATCGGGACGTCAACGATATTAAATGAGTTGAAAATTACAGGGATATCCGGACATAGAAATTCCGCCGGTTCCCGGAAAATTAAGATTGAGACATCAATAATAGCTGTTCTTCAGGTAATAATGCTCTGTTTAACTGTCTCTGCCGAGAACATTGACCCCGATAATGACGGTTCGCAATTTGCCTATGGGGAAAATGTCGGCTGGCTGAACTTTGAGCCGAATCGGCCTGAGCCAAATGTGGGAACCACGGTAAGCGATAATCAATTAACCGGTTTTGTCTGGGCAGAAAACATCGGCTGGATAAATCTCGACCCGAACGACTCCGACCCAAATAGCGGTATAAAAAATGACGGCTCCGGCTTTTTAAGCGGTTTCGCCTGGGGTGAAAATGTCGGCTGGCTCAATTTCAATCCCCAGGTACCTAATGATGCGAATCAATATGGTGTAATTATCGACAGCGAAGGAAATTTTGACGGCTGGGCCTGGGGTGAGAACATCGGCTGGATACATTTTCAGTCCGCCTTTGTACTTGATTGGGATGACCTGGCAAGCTTTGCTGCTCAGTGGCTCGAAACAGGAAATGAGCTTGGGGCGGATTTATATATTGACGGAAAGGTGAACCTGCTTGATTACAGCATTCTAATGAACAATTGGCTCGATGAATGTCCGGTTGATTGGGGAATATGCCCGCCGGGCTATAAGGTCAAGACTGCCTGGACCGGGAGGTAATAAAAAGTTTTTGTACAGAAAACAGGATGATTTTATGGAGGAAACACAGATGAGATATAAAGAAAAGGACGTCGTGATTATTTTTATTCTGGCCGCTTTGCTATTTATGGTTTTTGACTGTTTGACGGGAAAGGCCGGCAACCTTGAACCCACTGAGCCGCCAGGACCGACTATGGTGACCCTTAATGAGCTCAACACCAAGATTGAAGCACTATCTTCACCTGTACAAAAGGTAGTTCGCGGAACCATCATATTCGACAAGAATAAAACGACAGAATCCCAGATGTTATCATCTCCGATCGACCCGAACCATAGTGTCATTCTGCTCAGCGATGCCGTTGCTTCCAACCATGACGGCGACACCGATGCGTGGATATCCCGTACCGGTGCCTGCCTGTCTGACCTGACCAGTGATGAAATCACCATACAGGTAGAACTACAACCGGCTGAGCAGAAAGTCAGCTATCAGATAATAGAGTATAAATAACGGACTAAAAATGGTTTTTCAGAGGCAATCCACGGCTGATATAATTTTAGATTGCGACTGAGCAATCCTGCTTTGCAACTTACAGGGTACAAGCTAATACCAGACCGTGATTATAATATTCGGCTCGGTTTTTTTGGCCTGGACCTCGCCGGTAGTTGAGTTTGTCATCTTTATCTCAACACCTGGATTTTCCTTTAGCCAGTTGGCGATCTGCTCATCGAGAAATTCCATAGCCCCCGGATGCAGCTTTGTGAAAAATGTCTTTATACTGGTGATTCGGTTACCAGAGGTTATTTCCTGGGTCGGCTTTTTTACAGGGATTTTCGGCGTCTCAATTCTTTGTGCCTGCTTTGCACCGCCGCCCAAACTCAACGGCGAGCGCGATACACTCGCTTTGCCGCTGTCACTGTCATCAAACGGGATTGGTTTATCGGGGTCGTTGTCAAAAGGAATTGACTCATTAAGATTCTGATTGGCGGGATTCTTGCTCACAAAATCGTCCATTCGCTCATTCCTCTGAATTTAGCCGTATGTCTGCCTGGTTTGTTTCATTCAAAATTCCTAAGCTTCAACCTCAGCTTTTTTATCTTCAGTTTTTGCTTCTTCAGTCCCTTCTCCCGATTCTGTCTTTTGTGTTTCTTCTTTTTTCTTTTCGGCTTCGGCTTTTATCTTTTCTGCTTCAGCTTTTGCTTGTGCGGCGTCGGCAATTGCCTTATCCGCAGCAGCTTTTGCCGCTTCGGCATTTCTGGCTTTTGCCTGAGCTTCAGAAATAGCTTGCTCGGCCTGTTCCCTCGTTTTAGCTGCGTCCGCTGAAACCCTTTCTGCTTCTGCTTTTGCCGTTGCTGCCTCGTTGGCCGCTTTTTCTGCGACCGCCTTAGCTTCGTCCGCGGCTTTGGCTTTCGCCTGGGCATCAGCGATGACCTTTTTCGCTTCTGTCATTAGTTTTTCTGCTTCAGCTTTGTTCTTTTCCGCCTCGGCGGTAGCCACCTCGGCCTTGCTCTTTATTTTTTCAGCTTCTGCCTGTGCCTGTTTTGCTTTCTCGTCGGCTTTTCTATCAGCTTCAGTAACTTTCCGTTCATATTCTTTTTTCAGGGCATTAAATCCGAAGGGGTCCATAACAATTTCGGGTTCATTCGGTTCCTCCGATTCTTTATGTTTACTTTTGATGTATTCGGCCATTTCTACGCCGGGTATCCCGCCGGTAGATACGTATGGTGTCAGGATAAATATGGTCTCGACAACTCTCTCTTCAAAATCTCTGCCGGAGAAAAGCATACCTGCTATTGGTATATCCTTCAGGCCGGGTATGCCCCGGACGACATCTCTTTTCTCTGACTTCCTGATGCCCCCGATAATAAGACTCTCACCACGTCTGATACGGTTCTCTTTGTTCTCAATTTCTTTTTTGGTGATAATAGGCAGCTGCTTGACGCCTTCGGGCGTTAATTTCGAGCCGAGTTGAATCTTCGTCTCCAGCCCGATGGTTCCATCAGCAAAAACATGTGGAGTAATCTCAAGTGAATCAATGACTTCTATATACTCAGTTTGTGTTTGCACATACTCAACCTGTGGGGCAACAGTTGTTATCTCCTGAAGAGGCACCCGCTGACTGGAGGAAACCTTTGCTGTTTTTCCATTCACGACTTCCAGTGTAGGGTTCATCAGGATTTTCAGGTACCCCTGTGATTCAAGTATATCAACCAGCGCAAGATATTTATTGGTTGAGTAACCGACTTTAAGACCCATTCTGGCCCTGATTATTTCTCTTATCGACGCACCGGGGAAAGAAGGCAGTGTATCAGGTTCTGTAAGTAAGTCGCTGACGCTTGTCCCAAAATCCTGTGCCGCTGGCCCCGCCCAGATACCCTCACCAAACAACTCTTCTATCAGAAGCGTCGTAGACCAGTCCAGCGTCCTGTCCGCATAAAGTTCCGATATTATACAGTCTATTTTAACTTGAACCGGTTCTACATCGGTTGCAATAAGGAATTCAAGCACGGCGTTGATGTCGTCAAGATATGGGCATCTAACTATCAACTGGTTTGTGGCAGGATTGCTGCTGACAGTATAATCTGCCAACCTGGTGGATTTGCCTTTTTCATCAAAAAGCTGGGACGCAAACTGCTCGTTAGCAATCTGCTTCAATTCATTCGAGGTATGGAATTTGCAAAAATAGAATAGTTTCCATTCCTTTTTACCTCCGACAATTTGCTCAACAATTTTAGGTGGTTCTTTATAGAACTGAGGCAGAGGAATGTTCGGCTCAATGGTTATCTTAAATTTCCCCACTTCATCTATGATTTGGGATGATTCTCGACTTGCATTTTTTCCGGCAAGGAAGTCGTTACATCCCCCGGCGTATAGCACAGCCATTGCTACCAAAGCAACAACTATGCCTTTTCCGTGGCAAAATTTCTGCCTGACGAAATTCATAATCATATAACCGCCAGAATAAATCTGCTTTAACTGTGCGGTATAATTCGCCTTTAACGCTTTTTTATAGTCAGACAAAGACTCTGAAGAATATACTACATAATTTTTTTATCGTCAAGTTTATTTTAAGTAAATTAACAAAAGTTTAGTCTTTGATCCTGTCTAAATTAAAAAATAGACTAAATTGATTTTTTTTGTTATTTCATCACTTTATGACCCTAAAAGAGCAAAAAGCCGTTACAGTCGGATTTATATCACTGGGCTGTCCGAAAAATGTAGTCGATAGCGAAAGGATGTTGGCTGAAATCGTCCAGGCGGGCTTTTTAATAACCGCCGAAACTGATAATGCCGATGTCGTTGTCATCAATACCTGTGGCTTTATAGAGCCCGCCAAGGCCGAAGCTCTCGAAGTAATAAAACACGCTTTATCCTGTAAACACAATGGCAGCGTTAAAAAAGTAATCGTCACCGGCTGTCTGTCCCAAAGATTAGGCCGACAGCTTTTCAATCAGGTCGATGGTATCGACGCCATTGCAGGTTTGGGCCAGCGGGATAACATTGCCAGAATAATCAAAAAGACTATTCCCGCAAGTCATCCGGCGGCCTATCTGGGCCGGGTGTCTCAGCAATGCAGTGACGACAGGGTCAGGTTACTTATTAACCCACGCCATTGGACATACCTGCGAATTAGCGAGGGCTGTAACCACCGGTGCTCCTTTTGCACAATACCGGCAATCAGGGGTAAATTCAGGAGCAAACCGCAGGAACTTATCCTGGCTGAAGCAGCAGAGCTTGTCTCAGCGGGCGCAGTGGAATTGAACATAATCGCACAGGACACTACGAGCTGGGGCCGGGATTTGAAAATCACCAACGGCCTGCCCACGCTGCTCCAGGAGCTTGAGAAAATCGCCGGCCTTGAGTGGATTCGATTGATGTATCTCTGGCCGGCGGGAATTACAGACCGGCTAATAGAAACCATTGCAGAAAGCGAAAAAATCGTTCACTATCTCGATATACCAATCCAGCACGTGAACAATGAAATCCTAAAGGCAATGCGTCGGCCTGACACAAAAGAGCAGTTGAAGCGCCTGATTGAAAAGCTACGCTCCACTGTGCCTGATATTATTCTGCGGACGACACTGATAGCTGGTTTTCCCGGCGAAACCGAGCAGCAGTTCACTGAGCTTTTGGAATTTATCAAGTGGGCCAGGTTTGATGCTCTCGGATGCTTTAAATTTTATCCCGAATCCGGCACTGATGCAGCTAAAATGCCCGGCCAGCTCCCCGACAAGATAAAGCAGCAACGGCTTGAAGAATTGATGTTAACCCAGCAGAAAATTGCCTTTGCCAAGAACAAAAGAAGAATCGGCAGCGAGCTTACCTGCCTGGTCGATTCCGTTGACGGCAATGGAATCGGGCGGGGACGCTTTTACGGCCAGGCCCCCGATATTGACGGCGTCTGTATTATAAAGGACTGCCCAACAAAAACCGGGGAATTTGTTAATACGAGAGTCGTCGGGACAAAAAACTACGATTTGGTCGTAGAGTAAATTTTGTGTTGAATTTTTATAAAACAAAAGTAAACTTTCAAATATGCTGAGATTTATTCCGAACATATTGACTTTGGGTCGGCTTGTTTTGACCATCGTATTTCTGATTATGATTTTTTATTCCCCACAGGTAGAAAACAGAACACTGTTTCTCGATACCGCCTTTGTCATCTTTGTCATTGCGGGAATTACTGATTTTGTTGACGGTATAGCGGCTCGCAAACTCAATGTTACAAGCAAATTCGGACGAATGATAGACCCCCTGGCTGATAAGATTTTAGTCTGTGGAGCATTTATTTGTTTTGCTCTTATCGGCGAGCCGAAACTTTTCGGCCTCGGACCGAAGTTACTGGCGGTCATTCACTGGTCGGTAACGTCTGTCTTGATTCTGAGAGAGGCCTATGTAACAGTCCTGCGTCATATCGCTGAGGCAAAAGGTATTGATTTTGCGGCGACTGTATCAGGCAAAGTCAAGATGCTTATACAATCTTTTGCAATCGGCACCGTGGTAATAAAAATGACTCATGTGCAGACCGCCGCCTGGGGATACTGGTTCACGACAATCACTTTCGCCATTATGCTTATTGTTACCGTCATCTCCGGCCTGCGGGCAACTCAACGAAGCTCCTGGAAAAAAGCCGCCGCCCATTAATCCCCCGCTAATCATCCGCTCACCTGCTCATATTTACCAACATGTAAGTCGTCCGAGTTCCGGTGTGCTTTAGACGCTGATTTCGCTAATAATCAAAGCAAAAAGCGATTATTGACTATCAGCATCAAAATCCTATAATGTTAAAAAGTAAGGATTATTGCCTTATCGGATGGAACGCATACTATTATAGAAAGGATTACGGTTGTGAACAAATCGACATCATCAACAATAGAATCCACTCAAATAAAGCTACCAACAGCGATTCTTGATGGAAATGATTATTTCGGCAAAAAACTACCAATTGGTCATAAAAGAACCTGTCAATGTGGCCCTACTCATATCAATTGTATGACCGCAAAGGAATGGCTGAAAAGTCAATTGGGCGTTTGGCAATTTTACTATGAAGGTAGAGATATAAGAGATAAAACGATTCATCCCGCAACGTTTCCCATTTCTCTCGCCAAGAAAATTATCGAGCTTTTCACTCATCAAGGAGAATTGGTTCTAGACCCTTTTGTCGGAAGCGGAACAACATTAATAGCAGCTAATGACCTTAATAGAAACAGTGTTGGGTTCGATTTACAAGCATCGTATGTCGAGCTTTGCAGTAGGAGATTGGCTGATGACCCTAATATGTTTAATGAAACCCAACAAATTGCGGTTCAGGATGACGCGAGAAACATACCGAAATATTTTGACAAAGGTTCTATCTCCCTCATTTGGACTTCCCCCCCTTATGCCAATTTGCTTAATCGCAAAAGAAAGAATAAATCGAGGCGCTATAGAAATAATGGCCAGCTTAACAAGGTTGAGCAATATTCCCAGGACCCGAGAGACTTAGGAACGTTATCGTTAGAAAAATATTCTCAGTCAATGGGTGATATATATGAACAATTGCTTCCCTTACTACGACCTAAGGGGCACTGTGTTATTAACGTCCCTGATATGTGGTGGGAAAATACCCGCATAACGATACACGTTTCCTTAATTGAAGAACTCAGGAAACGCGGCTACGAGCTGCGCAACGTTATTATTTGGGATAGAACCAACCTCGTAAATCAGATAGGCATATTCGGCTGGCCGAGCAATTATATAACTATGGGAGTTACTTTTGAATACTTGCTCGATTTCTGGAGGCCGCCTGCAAAACATTAAAAACAGGGACGTTGATGAATATTTACACCAAAGAAATACTGATTCAAAAACTGCGTGAAATTAAAGATATGGGCTGGATTCTTTCAGCCAGACAAGGCAACGTCGGCGGAATTGGCAATACCTTGGAGGATTTGCTCGGGATTAAAGAAAATAACCTGCCTATACCTAATGCGGCCGAATGGGAGCTTAAATGCCAAAGAATAGAAACAACTTCCCTTACGACTTTATTTCATATGGAACCTTCCCCCCGTGCTATGAAATTCGTCCCGCAGATTCTTTTGCTAAAATATGGATGGAAACATAAAGAAGCCGGGATTAAATATCCTGCAACGGAAATGAGCTTCAGACAAACGATAACAGGCCCAGTAAGAAGCGATAGAGGTTTTAAGGTGGTTGTTTACCGTCAGCAGCGAAAGGTGCTTATTTCCTTTGATGCAAAATCCGTTGACCCTCGACATTCCGAATGGCTTAAATCGGTAGATAAACACATCGGTCTTGGTGAATTATCACCGCAGCCATATTGGGGCTTTGATGACCTTGAGCATAAGGCAGGCACTAAACTTTTGAATTGCTTTTATGTTCAGGCCAGGACTAAAACTGAAAAAGGCAAAGAATATTTCTCTTACGAAAAGATTCAAATGCTGCGAAAATTCAGTATCCGTACTTTTACCAAAGCCATCGAAAAAGGGTATGTCTATGTAGATTTCGACGCAAGAACGGGACACAATCACGGAACGAAATTTCGGCTCAGGCAGAATAAATTCCCTGAATTATACGAAGATATACAAACTCTTTGAAAATAATCGTCCGTGAAATGATTAGCACAAAAAGTTCGAAACGAGATTAAAGTTTGCTATTTTACTTAGTGTTGCTTCTTTCCGGTTATTAACGAATATCGTTACATTAAGATTAAATCACACGTACAGATGCGTCTACATGTCCAGCCGCCCCACAAAGGTCGACAACAAGATTCCAATGTCCGGAATTAGGAACTGCTATAAAAACTGGTGATTTTGTGTAATATCCACCATAATATCTGAATTGGCCGCCTATTTTATAGTTGTTAAAGTTAACATCGTCAAGCAGCATTACATTTGCCGCGTTGCCGCGGAGGACAACTTCAACACGATTACCTAAATTAGCATTAAATTGATAATGCAGAAATTTCATTTCCCTTCCTCCGTTATTCCTCCAATGACTTGTTGTGAATCAGCAAAACATCTTCCTGCCCTGTTTCTAATTGTACTACCGACAGATTTATTTTTTTTGATTTGGATAATTGAAATAATCAGCAAGACACCCCCTACAATATAACCAACTATCATACAAATCATAAATGTGCAAAAAATCTTCGTGGATTGTATATCAACACTTAATAATGTAATCATCGCCGTTATCGCTATACCCAAAAGAAATAGGGAGATACTTAATAATAAGGGGGCAGGTGAACCATGTTCTAAATTGTTAAGTTCATCTGCTGAAATTTCATAGACAGTAAGATTTTCCAACCTCACATATCTAACAATCTCATTAGGTTTTTGTGCTTTATTACTTTCCATATCTTGACCTCTATGGATTATTTTTTATCGGCTTATCCATCTTTTTCGCCTTTATTCGCAGGGCGGTGCTTGCTTTTAACTGGTCTAAGCATAAGACTAAATTTTCACCCCGCAAATCTTTTTGGTCAATTCTTTCAATATCTTCACTCTCTTTTCTGCCTTTTTCTTCCAAAATATAATTTATCACAAAAAACCATTCCACGCAATCCAAAACTTGTCCTGAGTGAAATCGAAGGAATCCAGCATCTAGTATCGAGTATCTCAATTCTCTAATTCACTAATCAACCAATCCGCTTTACGCTTCCACACATCTCCGCATTCACTCATTTACTTTTCACGCTTCACGAGATACGAACAAACTTCGTGGTTAAATTTTTTTTATGGCCTAACACCTTCGTGGCCAACCTCTTGTGCCTTTTATTGGCAAAATATTAATAAAAAAGCTTATTTCTGCTTGAAAAACCGCCCTCCTCTGGTATAATACCGAATGTGCTCAGGCAGCACAAGTTAGTCCCCGGTGGGACAAGTCTTACGGGCCTAAGGCCCAAGCCAAATTTATCCATAGGGTATTGTCTATTAAGGATTAGCCAATGGTTAATATCAAGCGTTTAGCAACCTACGGCTTTGCCGAGGCTGACTTACTTATAAATCCGTGTAATCCGCGTAATCCGCGGTTGACAAAAAAACCGTGTAATCTGTGGCTGAAATATGAACTCTTTTATGCAAAACAAACCCAATTTTCTTAAGAATAGGCCGAACGTAACCTCTTCTAATTCAAAGGGATATGAAAATGAACATCGATTTTTAGCCCAAAAATCCCAAACCCAATTTCACCAAGTGTCCAAATGAACCTAACAATAGCTCAAATAACAAGTTACCAATTACCAGTTACAAATTACCAAGACAAAAACAAACCCAAAACAAACCCAATTTTTAGTGAGCCTGTCTGCCCTGAGCTTGTCGAAGTGGTCGAATCTACTCCAAATACGCATTAGTAAATAACGCTCTTTCGAAAACTAAATAGGGTAATCTAAAGGTTGCGAATCGGGACTTCGCTCAGGCAAAGTCCGGGAGATCCGGGGATATGTCTATCTTACTGAAGATTTCTTCTTCCAGCTTGAAGATTAATGGGTCAACTTTAGAGGCGTTAATATCGCTTTGAGCTTCTGTGCCGTGTAAATGGACGTTCCTTTTATGGGCCTCCTCTAATCTCTCTTTTAATGGCACAATTCTATCGTGCATAACCCTTTTATCTGCGTAGTAAACGAGTTTTTCCTCCCAGGTAATCGGCTTTTCTTTTTCGTCGAGAATACCCATATATCTGTGTTTCTTTATGGCCAAAGCAAGCTCCGGATACTGATTTTTCAGAATTTCATACGCAACTTCTTCATGGCAAAGACCTTCGTATTCTGCTTTCAGTTGTTGCCACTTCGTTTTGTCTTTCTCTGTGATAAACGGCTTCAAGTTATTTAAATCTGATTCACTAAAGTCACAAAAACGGGCCATATCGTGCAGCAGGCAGGCCCTGTCCACAAGCTCGACATCCACTTCCACGCCCCTTTCTTCCAGTCTTTGTGCCAGAAATACTGCTAATTTGGCCGTAGTTAAATTATGTTCTACGATGTGCGGCGGAACGTGGTATTTTTTTATTATCTCAAAGCACTTTTCACGCGTTGGCAGTTTATATTTTTTCATTTTTCTTTCACCGCTGAGTCCGCGGAGCTCGCAGAGGCAATATAGTAATTGGTAATTATTTAACCATTTAACCAATTACCATTTAACCAGTATCCTCAGTGCTCTTCGCGTTTTCTGCGGTGAGTCTTTTAATTATTATTTCAGCCACTTTTTTGCCGGATTTCAGCATTCCGCCGAATATCGGGCCCATCCTTGGCAGATTATATACATCGCAGACAGCCATCCCGGCAACGAAAAGGCCCGGAAAAACTTCACCTGTTTTTTCGACAACGCTCGTCTCTGACGTTTCAACGTTCATAAAATATTCCTGAAACTGCTGCGGAAACAGCTTCGGCTTACTCTTTTTCAGCATTCCGACCAGCTCGGCCGGGTGTCCAGTGGCATCAATCGTGTATTTTGCACAGATACAAAATGGGTCAACATGCAAACCAAGCGACATGACTGCGCCATTATTCACGACTATACCCTGAACAATCTCATCTTTCAGGATGATATCCTCTGCCTGGGTTAAGTTAAATATCTCCACTCCCGCCTGTTTGGCCTTGTAAGCCAGAGCCGCAGCAAATTCTATAGCATCAGCAATATATAGGTTCTCCCGTTTTACTGCGGTTACGCCGATTTCATTTAAGATATCATTATCTTCGAAGGTAACCACATTATAACCGGCTGCCCCTCCCCAGATACCGCCACCTACGGAGAGCCTTTTTTCAATTATGGTGGCTTTAATGCCTGCTTTAGCCAGATAATAGCTGGCTGCAAATCCTGCAGGGCCGGCTCCAACTATAACAACATCATTCTCAAGATGCTCTGTTAATCTCCTGTTATACTCCTGGATAATAACCCTGGAAATATTTGTCTCTATCATTTTCTCTTCCTTTCCTTACTTATGGTTAAAAAACAACTCAACACTAAAACAAAAAGCACTCCCACAAAAGGAGTGCTTAACAAACTAAAAGCTAAAAGCGTAAAACTAAAAACTGTTGAATCTTCTTTTTTGTTGCTTTAACTCTTACGTTGTTAGGTTTTACGCTCTTTTGCCTCCCTTCGCAGGTGTTAACCTGATCAGGTTCAGAGGGTAATCTCAGCTTTCAGCCGTTCACTTTCATCCTTCGCAATTCCTAATGAACGGAGAACGGACGGCATCCGGCACCCCTGGCTCATCTAATTTTTATTATGGTATATTTTAATAATGTGCAGAAATTACCACAAGCTTTTTTACAATTATATTACAAACACAGAAAGCAGTCATTGACATAATAGATTTTTTCAAATATGATACAAACAGTAACCAAAGGATTTGAGGATGGCTTAATTTATGACTGCAAAAGGATTTACGCACCTCCATCTTCACAGTCAATATTCGCTGCTCGATGGAGCCATAACATTCGAAAAGCTTTTTAAAAGGTGCAAAAAGCTTAATATGGACGCCGTGGCTTTAACCGACCACGGTAATATGTTCGGAGTTGTTGAATTTTATACCAAAGCCATAGCAGCCCATATAAAGCCAATCATCGGCATAGAGGCGTATGTCGCCCCACGCAGCAGGTTCGACAAGACAAAAACCACCATCACTGATGCCGCATATCATTTGGTACTTTTAGCCCAAAACAATACCGGCTACAAGAACCTGCTCAAGTTGTCAAGCACCGGCTATCTTGACGGTTTTTACTACCGACCAAGAATAGATAAGAAAGTTCTGGCCGAGCTGAACGAGGGCTTGATAGCTACTTCAGGATGTGTCAAAGGCGAGATTTCGATGGCTCTTTCCAACGGCGATGAGCAAAAAGCCCGGTTGGCCATAGAAAGCTATCTGGAGATTTTCGGCCCAGACAGGTTCCTTATCGAGATACAAAAGCACAAAGATGATAAGCCGTATATTCGGCAGGGATTGATTGACCTCGCTGAAAAAATGGGATTGCCCCTGGTTGTGACAAATGATGTGCACTTTTTAGAGGCCGAGGACTATGAAGCCCACAACTGCCTGTGTGCGATAAGCACCGGCAAAAGGGCCGATGACTCCGACAGAATGATTTATCCGCCGGATGTTTTCCTAAAAAGCCCAAAACAGATGCGCGAGCTTTTCCCCGAGGCAGACGAGGCCTGTGACAATACTCTGATAATTGCAGACCGCTGCAATGTTGAGCTTGACTTGAAGACACGCCACGCACCAGTTTTCAAACCGTCGGATAACACAACACCCGAAGAGTTTCTCGCCGGATTATGTTATGAAGGAGCCCGAAAGCGCTATGGCAATATCACCGACCAGATAAAAGAGAGACTCGACAGGGAGCTGGAAGTAATCGAATCGAAGGGCTTTGCCAGCTATTTCCTCATCGTATGGGACTTCTGCAAATACGCGCACGAGAACAATATCCCCATCGGCGCCAGGGGCAGCGGCGTAGGCACAATCGTAGGATACTGCCTCGGATTATGTGATGTTGACCCCATTCGCTATGACCTGCTCTTTGAGCGCTTTATGGACCCGCAACGAAATGAAATGCCTGATATCGATATTGATATCTGCCAGGTGCACCGGTCAAAAATCATCGACTATGTCCGCCGCAAATACGGGCACGTCGCACAGATTATAACCTTTGGAACAATGAAAGCCCGGGCCGTTATACGTGATGTATGCAGGGTCCTCGGTGTCCCGCTCGGTGAGGCCGACAGGTTAGCCAAGCTCGTTCCCTTCTCGCTTGATATGACTCTCGACAAAGCCCTGAAAACCGAGCCGGAGCTCAGACGTGCCTATGAGCAAAGTGAGCTGACAAAGAAGGTCATTGATATTGGTGGAAAGCTCGAAGGCCTTGCTCGTCACGCCTCGGTCCACGCCGCCGGCGTCGTTATCGCAGATGAGCCGCTGACTAATTTCATACCTCTGTATAAAGCCCCGGGTTCGGATGATATCATAACACAATACGAAGGCCCTACGGTTGAAAGAGTAGGCCTTTTAAAAATGGACTTTCTGGGGCTGAAGACCCTGAGCGTATTGGAGCGCACCTGCCGGCTGGTAAGGGAGCTCCACGGTGTTGACATCGACCTTGAAAAACTCGACCTTACCGACCCAAAGGTCTTTGAGCTTTTCGCAGCTGGCAGAACAAAAGGAGTCTTCCAGTTTGAGTCAGCCGGAATGCAAAGTCTTTTAATGAAGATGAAGCCCGACCGCATTGAAGACCTTATAGCGGCAAATGCCCTGTATCGCCCCGGCCCGATGATACTCATCCCTGATTATATTGAGCGAAAACACGGGGCAAAATGGAATCTGCCCCATCAGATTATGGCCGAAATCCTCAACGAAACCTACGGCATTATGATTTATCAGGAACAAGTGATGCGCATCTGCAATCGGCTCGGCGATATACCGCTGCGCGAGGCCTACACCCTGATTAAGGCAATAAGCAAAAAGAAAGCAAAGACAATTGCCAAGGAAAAAGAAAGATTTATAGCCGGCTGTATCAATAAGGGATTGCCCAGCCAGCGGGCACAGCAGATTTTCGAGCTTATCGAACGCTTTGCCGGCTACGGCTTTAATAAAAGCCATTCCACCCGCTACGCCTTTATCGCTTACCAGACCGCATATATGAAAGCCCATTGGCCTGTCGAATTTATGGCTGCTCTTCTGACCTTTGAGATGGGCAATACCGACAAAGTCGTTGAGTATATCGCCGAATGTTCTGATATGGGTATTGAGGTTAGAGCGCCCGATATAAATGAAAGCGGCGTTGATTTCACACCGATTTACGAACATACGAACGACGGTCAGAAGGAAAAAGGGGTTATACGCTTCGGCCTGGCTGCCGTAAAAGGTGTAGGAGAAAAGGCGGTGGAACAAATTATCGCCGCCCGTGAAAAAATCGGCAGGTTCCAGAGTTTGTTCCATTTTTGTGAAAATGTAGAGATGCGGGCTGCCAATAAACAGGTCATTGAATCCCTGATAAAAGCCGGTGCTTTTGACCGGCTCGGCGGCAACCGGGCACAAATGATGGCCGGACTCGAAAAGGCAATGGAATACGGCTCTACTCTACAGGCAGACAAAATAAACGGCCAGATGAGCTTCTTTACTCAAATGACCGGACAGGCCGATTATGCACAGGACTATCATCACCTGCCCAATGTCGCACCCTGGCCCGAACCGCAAATGATGGCCTTTGAAAAACAGGTCCTCGGCTTTTATGTTACCAGCAATCCGTTGAGCCATCATGCGGAAACGATAAGTCTTTATTCCACACATAACAGCTCTCAATTGGACCAGGCAGCTCAGAATAAACAAATCGTAATCGGCGGAATGATAGCGAAGATAAGATACAACCTCACAAAGACCGGTCGAAACGCCGGCTCGAAAATGGCTGTATTTATACTTGAAGATTTGCAAGGCCAGGCCGAAGTGGTAATGTTCCCGGATGTCCTGAACAGATTCAGTGCCGCTTTAGTGCAGGATACGGTTGTTTTTGTTAAGGGAAAGCTCGATTACAGAAGAGAAAAGCCCAATATCCTGGCTGCGGAGTTGATAACTCTCGAAGAGGTCAGGGAGAAATTAGCTGCAAAAGTAAGGATTCGGCTGGATGCCGAAAACGTTACCAAAGAGAAGGTGGCCGAGATAAAGAGTATTTGTCAGCATCACAGGGGCAAAAGTCCGGTTTACGTAGCGATAAGGACCGACAAGGGCAGGGTCCATGCAGCAGCCGATAAAGGGCTTTCCGTCAATCCAGACCTTGAATTTTGCAGAAAGATGCGGCAGCTCGTCGGCGAAGAAAACTTTCAGCTTGTAAAATGACCGAAATAAAAAAAACATTACAAATTCTAAAAGCTCGCTGGCCAGAGGTAACTCTCATCGTTGGGCTTTATGCATTGGCTGTCCTTTCAAACAGCCTATTTCGATTCACAAGACATGATTTAACGAAAATTTCGGCCTTACTATGTATGCCCTTTTTGCTGAGTCTTATGGTAGTCTCAACTATACTAAATTATGGGTTTCTGCGAACGGTGTACTTGGAAGGGCAAAAAAGACAAACGCCTATGGCTTTGTTAAAGAAAGGGAAACACTTCTTCTGGCGTATGGTTGGATTTAGCTTGATTTGCGTAGTTCCTTATCTTATTTTAGTCTGGCTTGTGTTTTTAATAATAAAATATTTCACATCCATAGAAACAGGTTTTTTTGAAACTGCCAAAGTTGCCCCTTGGCTATACCAATTATGTTTTGTTGCCCCGATGTTAATTCTAATAAAACTTGTACTATTTGTCCCTGCATTAATTTTTGTCTTAGATTGTCGGGTTTTTGAGAGTTTCAAGTTCTTAAGAAAATGCAAACTATTAGATTCAAAAGAATTAGTCGCGTTGTTTTGTCTCCGGATGGTACTGCCCTTTCTCTGGGTATTTTTACAAGTACCTTATAATCCTGAAACAAGTTCGCAGTACATTTTAAGAAGTGTTCCCACAGTTATAGTTTGCGTTCTTGGGTTAATCATAGCCGTCACCGCAGTAAGATTTGTGGCCTCTCTTGATTTGGTGTATGATGACCATAGAGATTCTTTGAATTCAGGAAGTCTGTTTGAACATTAAGCAAGAGACTAAGCAAGAATGGCGTTTGAAAGTAAATTACGAGGCAAATTTGTCGTTCTTGATAGGCTGGACGAATTAGATAATTGAAAGTTTTTAAAAGTAAGATGGATTTAATACCAGCAGATACAACTATAGAAGCTGCAAGGAAGCAGTTTGAAATCCTGCGGAAACTGTCTCCAGAGAAGCGGGCGCTTATATCCTTCGAGCTCAGCGATAATGTCAGAGAAAATGCAATAGCCGGAATAAAAAAACTGCATCCTTATTTTACAGAGGCCCAGATAAAAATGGAATTGCTCCGAAGAACAGTGGGCGACGTGCTTTTCCGTAAAATAATGGCAGCAAAGGGGCTTAAATAGATGACTTCGCAGAAAGAGTTTTTAAAAAATGTCGTCGAAAACTTAGAACAGGCCGAAAAACTGTTAGAACTAAAATAGGAAATTAAAAATTGGAAAATGATAATCTCAAAAGCAAATTGCAGGACAAATTTATTGTTCTTGACGGGCCTGATGGCTGCGGCAAAACCACGCAGGCAGAGCTCCTGACCGGATGGCTTCAGAG